>Ga0334893_1000115_pt1 | contig 138329 bp, 124 predicted proteins | sample GraSluR3_MG_5_FD_207218 | JGI IMG/M metagenome (GOLD analysis project Ga0334893, IMG submission 207218) | Sludge microbial communities from methane-producing bioreactor in Wageningen University, Netherlands - Granular Sludge_09_05-R3 | ecosystem: Engineered > Bioreactor > Anaerobic >...
TTGCCTAATTTGGCCAGACCCTGTCCTAAGCCGATAGAGGTGACGGTCTTGCCTTCCCCTAAGGGGGTAGGGGTGATGGCGGTTACTACGATGTACTTGCCCTGGGGTTTATCGGAAAGACGGTTTAGGATATCTGCTTTTACCTTGGCCTTGTACTTACCATAAAGAACAAGCTCATCATCGGTGATACCTACAGAGCTGGCGATTTCGGTGATGGGGAGCATTCTGGTCTGCTGGGCAATTTGTAGATCTGATAACATGTTTCCTCCTTTGGTTACTGTAATTATTATTTTTATAAAATTTTTGTAATATCAAAAATTTGAGAAAAACAAATAATTAGCATAAAAAAAGACAGAGTCTTATAAATCAAATAAGACTCTGTCTATAAACCTGAGAGATTCTTCCTGAAAGCTTCTTCGTTTATTTTCTGCGAGAATTTATTGAAAATTATTAGTATTAGGAAGTTGCCCCTTCGGTGATATAATAATCTTTCCAGAGTGCTGTCCAATTTCGGTCCTTTTACCTGAGAGTTTGGATGAACCATCATCTTGCCCCTTCGGTGTTTTTTCATTAAAAATATTTTATTAATAAAAAAACTCTCCCGAAATCTTCATACAGTTTCTTAATTATTCTATATCATTTTTTAAAAAGGGTGTGATGAATACTAACATCTATGATATAATTTAAAATGTTTTTTTATTTTATAAATTATTATATACTATAAATTATATGATTACAAGAAATTAATTCAGGAGAACGTGAGGAGAGTGATGGAATAGTGGTAAAAGATGACATAAAAAAAGAATGGATAGCAATTTTGGATTTTGGGTCACAGTATACACAGTTAATCGCGAGAAGAATCAGGGAATTTAATGTTTATTCGGAAATATTCCCATATTACACTGATATTGAACAATTGAAAAAGAAAACACCAAATGGTATTATCCTTTCAGGTGGTCCTGATAGCGTTTTAAATAGTAATTCCCCTACAGTAAATAAGAGTATATTTGATATGGATATACCAATTCTTGGAATATGTTATGGTTCTCAATTGATTACAAAATTAATGGATGGTTTAGTATGTAAATCAAGGAATGCTGAGTTCGGTAATGCCAAAGTGAAAATAATTAATAATAAAAATAATTTATTCTATAGTTTTCCCGATGAAATTGAAGTTTGGATGAGCCATAATGATATAATAAAAAAAATACCAGCTGGATTTCAATTAGCAGCAGTGAGTTCAGAGGATGCAGTTGCCGCCATCTTTGATGATAAAAGAGATATATATGGCTTGCAATTTCACCCAGAGGTGACCCATACAAAAATGGGTAAAGACATATTATATAATTTTACCCACCGCATCTGCAAATGTTCTGGCAGCTGGAAGCCAAATATTTTTATAGATAAAACTATTGACTATATAAAAAAAGAAATTGGTGACGGGAAAGTAGTAGCTGGAGTAAGCGGGGGTGTTGACTCTATGGTTGCTGCTGTGTTAACTCATAAAGCTATTCAGGACAGTCTTCATTGTATTTTTATTGATACCGGTCTAATGAGGAAGAATGAAGCTGAGGAAGTTAAACGTACATTTCAGGATTATTTTGAAATAAAACTACATGCTTATGATTATTCTAAGGAGTTCTTGACTGTTTTGAGAGGGGTAACTGACCCGGAAAAGAAACGAAAAGTAATTGGTAATTTATTTATCAAAATATTTGAAGATAAAGCTAAAAGAATTGGGAATGTGACTCATCTCTTGCAAGGTACTCTTTATCCCGATGTTATTGAGAGTATTTCAGTTAAGGGCCCTTCTTCTAAAATAAAATCTCATCATAATGTTGGTGGATTGCCAGAAAAAATGGAATTAAAATTATTAGAGCCTTTAAAAAACCTGTTTAAAGATGAGGTAAGAAAAATTGGAAATAGTCTTAACATTCCAGACACTATTTTATGGAGACAGCCTTTTCCAGGTCCAGGACTTGCAATTCGGGTAATTGGAGAGATTGATTTTGAAAAATTACAAATTTTAAGAGAAGCTGACGAGATTATTAAGGAAGAAATACTAGAAGAAGGAATGAACAAAGAATTATGGCAATATTTTGGTATTCTTCTTCCAGTAAAGTCAGTAGGAGTAATGGGTGACTTAAGAACATATGATTACAGCCTGGTGTTAAGAATTGTTACAAGTTATGATGGAATGACCGCTGATTGGGCAAGATTGCCCCATATTCTTCTAGCTAAAATATCAAATTCTATTATAAACAATGTTAAAGGTATTAACCGAATATTGTATGATATAAGCTCTAAACCGCCATCTACTATTGAGTGGGAATGATCAGTATCAAGTATTGAGTATATAGTATTGAGCGGAAATATTTTAGGTATACCTGTATAGATGAAGAGTTTGAGTTTGAAATAGAAGTATGTCAGAAAGGATAATATAATAGGCGAATATTTAGGTTCTAAACTTAATGTTAACCATAATTATCAAGCTTGTTCTTTAGTTTAAATAAAAATTACAAACAAAAAACTAATAACTTTAGAGAAAGGTAATGAAAATGTCAATAACAATAATAGTAGGAACCCAATGGGGAGATGAAGGAAAAGGGAAAATTACTGATCTATTGACAAAAGAATATGATATTATCGTTCGCTACCAGGGTGGTTGCAATGCAGGCCATACAGTAGTGGTTGGAGACAAGCAATACATTTTTCATCTCTTACCTTCTGGTGTCTTACACAATGGCAAAATTTGTTTAATCGGAAACGGGGTTGTATTGGATCCGGAGGTTTTTTTCGAAGAGATTATGTCTTTAGAAAAAGAAGGAATCTCTATTGAGGACCGATTGTATGTTGATTATAAAACCCATATAATATTACCTTATCATAAAATAATTGATGAAATTAGTGAAAAAGAAAAAAGGGAATTAAAAATCGGCACTACAAAAAAAGGTATAGGTCCAGCCTATGTTGATAAATATTCTCGTAATGGCATCAGGGCATGCGATTTAATTCATGAAGACTCCCTTGAAAGAAAATTGACTTTTCAGTTAAACCAGAAAAGAGATTTTTTATATAAAAATTATAATATTGATCTATCCAAAGAAAGTATTAATGAAATAAAAGAAAAGTATTATAATTATGGAAAGAGAATAGAAAAACATCTAATTGACGGATCTCTTTTTTTAGATGAGAATATCAAAAATAATAAGAATATAATCTTTGAAGGCGCTCAGGGAATAATGTTAGATGTAGACCATGGAACTTACCCATATGTTACATCATCAAACCCTATGGCAGGCTGCGCATGTACAGGATGTGGAATAAGTCCCATTTATATAGACAATGTTATTGGAATTTGCAAGGCATACACTACAAGAGTTGGTGAGGGTCCATTTCCTACAGAGTTAGATGACTCAGTAGGAGAGAAAATAAGAAAATATGGTCATGAGTATGGCGCTACAACCGGAAGACCAAGAAGATGCGGATGGTTTGATGCACCGGTAGTTAAATATGCTAACAGAATAAATGGTATTAAAGAAATTGTCTTAACCAAATTAGATGTATTAAGTAAATTTAAAAAAATAAAAATATGCAAAGAATATACAATAAATAAACAATTGTATTCTTATTATCCTGCTGATAGTGAGCTCGTTAACTTTATAAAACCCGTATATGAAGAAATTGAAGGCTGGCAAACAGATATAAGCCATATTGTTAAATTTATTGATTTGCCAAACAAGGCCAAAGAGTATATTAAGCGAATTGAAGATTTGACAGATTGCAAGGCCTCTATTATTTCAGTAGGTCCCAAAAGATCGCAAACTATTATAAGATAAAAGTATTCAAAAAAATAATTTTAGGAGAACAGTTAAATTGATTGAAAGATATACTTTGGAACCCATGAATTCTATCTGGAAAGAGAAGGAAAAATATGATACATGGCTAAAAGTAGAGATAGCAGTGTGCGAGGCGCGCTATGAATTAGGCTTATTAGACAAAAAAGATTTAAAATATATCAAAAAAAATGCAAAATATTCTATTGACAGAATAAATGAAATTGAAAAAATAACCAGGCATGATGTTTTGGCTTTTACTACAAATGTAGGGGAATATCTTGGAGATTATTCACGTCATTTTCATCAAGGATTAACCTCTTCTGATATTTTGGATACTTCTTTAAGCCTGCTATTAAAAAAGGCATCTAAGATAATTTACTCTGATATAAAAAAAGTTAATGACAAATTAGCCAGTTTATCACATAAATATAAAAATACTATCATGATGGGACGTACGCATGGTGTTCACGCAGAGCCAATAACCTTTGGATTTAAACTTGCTTTATGGTATTCAGAGATGAAGAGAAACCTGGATAGATTAAAGCTCGCTGAAAAAGAAATTAGTTATGGAAAAATATCTGGAGCAGTGGGAAACTATGCCCATATTGAGCCACAAATAGAAGAAATTGTTTGCAAAAAACTGGGATTAAAGCCTGCCGATATATCAAGTCAAATTATACAACGTGATAACCATGCCTATTTTATAAGTGTCCTGGCAATAATAGCATCTTCATTAGAAAAATTTGCTACTGAAATTAGGAATTTGCAAAGAACTGAAATACTTGAATTGGAAGAAAGCTTTGCTTGTGGGCAAAAAGGTTCATCGGCAATGCCACATAAAAAAAACCCTGTAATATGCGAGCAGATCTGCGGGCTTTCGAGGGTAATACGAGGACATACAATTTCTGCCTTAGAAAATAACAACCTTTGGCATGAGCGCGATATCTCTAATTCTTCCGTGGAAAGAATTATTCTACCTGATAGCACCATATTAATAGATTACATGTTAAACCAATTCTATTTTGTTTTAGATACTTTAAAAGTAAATCAAAAAAATATGAAAAAAAATTTAAATTTAACCAAAGGCCTTGTTTTTTCGCAGAGGATTATGCTTTTGTTAACAAAAAATGGTTTATCACGCGAAGAGGCATACAAAATTGTTCAGGATAATGCCCTAGAATCCTGGAATAATAATATGAATTTTAAAGAATTAATGCTAAATAATGAAATAGTAAAAAAGTATATGTCAAGAGATGAAATAAAAGCCTGTTTTGATTATAATTGTTTTTTAAGGCATATTGATTTTATTTATAAAAGGGTTTACAAGAATTAAATGTTTCAATAAAGCTTTATTTTTAATGAATAGAATTATATAATTTATATAGGAAAATTGTTATAAAAATAAATATTTAAGGAGGGGAAAATGGAAGCTGAAAAAATATGGATGGATGGTAATATGGTTGACTGGAATGACGCAAAGATTCATGTTTTAACTCATGCTTTACACTATGGTAGCGGTGTATTCGAAGGTATTCGTGCTTATAAAACAGAAGATGGAGCAGCTGTTTTTAGATTAAAAGAACATGTTGACAGACTTTTTAATTCAGCAAAAATACTAAGAATGGAAATTCCTTATTCAAAAGATGATATAACAAGCGCTATAAAAGATACTGTAAAAACAAATAAATTGGATAGTTGTTATATTCGGCCTTTGGCATATCGAGGATTTAAAAAATTAGGTTTAAACCCATTTAGCTGCCCTGTACAGGTAATGATTGCTGCCTGGGAATGGGGAGCTTATCTTGGTGAAGAAGCATTAGCTAAAGGGATAAGAGCCATTATTTCTTCGTGGCAGCGCAGTCACATCAACTCTACTTCTGCAAAAGCCAAAATATGTGGTAATTACATAAACTCAATATTTGCTAATATGGAAGCCAGCGAGGCTGGTGTAGAGGAAGCAATATTATTGGATAGCGAAGGTTACGTAGCAGAAGGTCCTGGTGAAAATATTTTTTGGATTAAGGATGGTATTATATTTACTCCTCCTTTAACCTCAGTATTGGAGGGAATTACTCGAAAAACAATAATTGAAATAGCCAAAGATATGAATTTTGAAGTCAAAGAAGAATTCATAGCCAGGGATGTTTTGTATTTAGCAGATGAAGCTTTCTTTGCAGGTTCAGCTGCAGAATTAACTCCAATAAGGGAAATTGATAATTATACAATTGGTTCAGGTGAAAGAGGTCCAGTAAGTAAACAACTTCAGGAAAAACTATTTAATATTTTTAAGGGGAAAGAACAAAATTACATTGAATGGCTAGATTTCGTAAAGTAAAACTATATAAAAAAATGAAAAAATTAGGAGAATGATGATAAATGAATTTGTCAGAAAGAATACAAAATATCCATGCATCTCAAACCCTGGCGATTACTGCACAGGTTTTGAAGATGAAAGCAGAAGGCAAGAAAGTTATAAGTTTTGGTGCTGGAGAGCCGGATTTTGATACCCCAGGCAATATTCAAGAACAAGCAATAATGGCAATAAAAAGCGGATTTACTCATTATACTACATCTTCAGGAATAACCGAATTAAGAAAAGCAATAATAGAGAAAATCAATAGAGACCAAAATATTTCCTACGATGTCAATGAAATCATTGTATCTAATGGAGCTAAGCACTGCCTTTACAATGCTTTGATGGCTTTGTGTAATCCAGGTGATGAAGTTATTTTACCAACTCCTTGCTGGGTAAGCTATACCGAACAAATTAAACTGTGTCAGGCTAAACCAGTTTTTGTAAAAACAAACCCTGATAATCAATTTAAGATATCTGCTAAAGAAATAGAAAAATGCATAACTGATAGGACCAAAGTCGTGTTGTTGAATACTCCAAACAATCCTACAGGTTCTGTTTATAGTAAAAAAGAACTGCAAAAAATTGCTCAACTTTTAGTTAAAAATGATATCTATTGTATAAGTGATGAGATTTATGAAAAACTAATTTATGATAATGCCCAGCATTTTTCTATTGCTTCGTTTGGGGAGCAAATAAAAAATAAGGTGATACTTATTAATGGTGTATCAAAGTCATACGCAATGACAGGATGGAGAATAGGTTATGCTGCCGGCCCAGGTGAAGTTATTTCCGGAATGGCAAAATTTCAGGGTCATTGCACCTCAAATGCAAATTCAATCGCCCAAAAAGCGAGTATTGAAGCTCTTACAGGGAATCAAGATTCAATTAAGCATATGAGTAATGAATTCGACAAGAGAAGAAGATATATTGTTAAAGAACTTAATAAAATAAAAGGTTTTAGCTGTAACTTGCCAGAAGGTGCTTTTTATGCTTTTCCTGATATCAGTGAATTATTGAGTGCGGGTATTAATTATAGTGGTAAAAAAATCACCACCTCCTTAGAGCTGGCAAATTTTATTCTAAATGAATCAGAAGTTGCAGTAGTGCCAGGAAGTGCATTTGAAGCGGAAGGGTATCTGAGGATGTCTTATGCTACCTCTATGCAGGATATTGAAAAAGGCGTGGGCAGGTTACAAAGATTATTTAATTAGAGAATATTTTCAATAAAAGATTCTATTTTTAGTTTATAAGAATCTATAAATAAAGAAATCCAGGGAAAAATGCCCTGGATTTCTTTATGGTAAGTTAATTTTTTATTTTAATTGGTGAATTATTTTCGAGAGGGTATAAAATTATGGTTGTTAAATATAACCAGGCACAGAAAAAAGCTATTGAATCAAGCAAGGGACCCGTTCTGGTTATTGCGGGAGCCGGGAGTGGGAAAACAAGTGTCTTAATAGAACGTATTATACATTTGTTTAAAAGAAAGAACATAAATTTAGAAAATATTTTAGCTGTCACTTTTACAAATAAAGCAGCTAATGAAATGAAGGAAAGGATTGCCAGGACAATTGATTTAAATAATGTAGACAATTATTTTCAAAATAATGTTTGGATTGGTACATATCATTCAATTTGTGTCAGAGTGCTTCATCAGCATATTAAATTTTTGCATTTCAATAATAACTTCAATATTTATGATACTAATGATTCTAAAAGGCTTATGAAAAAATGTATAAAAGACCTTGATCTTGATCCTAAGCAATATCCCATAAATAAGATATATTACATTATAGAAAAAGCAAAAAATGAATTGATAAATGAAGATGATTTTGATGATAGGGTAATTGGTTTTTACAATAGGGCAATTTCAAAAATCTATAAAAAATATCAGGAAGAAATGTTTAAAAATCAATCATTGGATTTTGGTGATTTAATTTTAAAAACAGTTGAAATATTTAATAAATATCCCGAAGTTCTGAGATATTATCAAAAGAAATTTAAACATATTTTAATTGATGAATATCAGGACATTAACCATGCTCAGTATATTTTGATAAAATTACTATCACAAAAAAATAATAATGTATTTGCTGTTGGAGACCCGGATCAAAGCATTTATAAATTTAGAGGCGCAGAATTAAGTAATATAATTAATTTTGAAGTGGATTATCCTGAATGTAAGGTTATTAAATTGGAAGAAAATTATCGTTCATCAGATATTATTCTCAAAGGCGCAGATTTTATTATAAAAAATAATATTTATAGAAAAGAGAAAGGCTTGTGGACTAAGAAAAAGGGCGGTGAAAAAATTAAATATTATGAAGCAAATAGTGCTATCGATGAAGCAGAATTTGTCGCACGAGAAATAAAAAATTTAAAAGACAGCCATAAAATGAAATGGCAGGATTTTGTAATCCTGTATCGTACAAATGCACAATCAAGATATTTTGAAGAAATTTTTGCCAGGCAAAACATTCCTTTTAAGATAATTGGTAACATTAGATTTTATGAAAGAAAGGAAATTAAAAATTTAATTTACTTAATGAAATTAATTGATAATTCAAATGATAAAGAATCTTTTAGAAGATGGCTTGAAATGGATAGAATGGGAATAGGTCCCAGGGGGATAGAGAAATTAAATAAAATTGCAGAGGAAAAGAATAAAAATATCTTAGATGTTCTTCCGACTTATATGGAATCCTCAGGGAACAGGATAAAAAATGAAGACAAAGAAAAAATAAAAAAATATATTAAAATATTTAAAGAATTAAAAGAAAAAACAACGAGTATTTCTTCAATATTTGAAAGTTTAGTTAAAGGAATAAAATATTATAATTTATTAATAGAGGAGAATGATAAAATTAAAACTGATAATAAAATTGAAAACGTGAAAGCATTCTTGCAGTCTATCAAAGATTATGAAAAAAAATATCCAGAAAGCACATTAAATAATTTTCTTGCCTATATTTCACTAGTTTCCGATGTTGATGGTAGTATGTCTAATTCTCACAATGAAGAGATGGTTAATTTAATGACCTTACACTGTGCCAAAGGTCTCGAGTTCCCTGTGGTATTTCTAACAGGCCTAGAAGAAGGTATTTTCCCCCATAGCAAAAGCTTGACAAATCACATAGATTTAGAAGAGGAAAGAAGATTGTGCTATGTTGGTATGACCAGGGCAATGAATAGATTGTATCTGACCTTTAGCTGGAGACGGAATTTAGATGGGAAAACGAGATTTAATAGAGTTTCAAGATTTTTTAAAGAAATACCAGTAAAATACTTAGAAAAATCAGAAATCCTACCCAATAATATTGTACATAATCCCGGTGAAAATAGAATATCTAAAGAAGAAAAAATAAAATTGACAATTGATGATTGTATTTTTCACGCTGACTGGGGAGAAGGAACAATACTTAATAAGAAAAAAGTTGGTGATGATTATTATATTACGGTTAATTTTAAAAATAAAGGAATTAAAAGTTTGTCATTAAAATATGCACCAATAAAAAAGGCAAAACACAAGTAGTTAATTTTTATGTTTTAACTGCCTATATTTTGCCTTAACACTATTAAATATGTAAAAAGCTATTTTTTATTTTAGTTAATCTACCTCTTTAAGTAAATCAGTATTCTTTTCAATTATTGCTTTTTCTTCAACTTCTTCTAAATATTTATCAAAAGCTTCTTGTTGCTTAATAGGAAGCAATTGGTATTTAATTTCTTCTTTGACTTCATCTAATTCTATATAACCAGATGGGTTTTTTTCTAAGACTTTAAATATATGGAAGCCATTCTCTATTGGGATAATATCGCTGACTTCTCCCGGGTCAAGAATAAATAGTTTTTCTTCTATTTCCGTTTTTAAAGTTCCCTTAGTGATAAAACCAATGTCTCCGCCTTCTGCTGCACTGGAAGAAGTAGAATGATCTTTAGCTAAATCAGAAAAAATTTTACCTTCATTTAATTCATTTATTATTTCTTCTGCCTTTTCTTGTGTTTCAACTAAAATATTAAGAGCATGTATTTCCTCTTCTTGCCAATAATTTTCTTTATTTTCTTCATAGTACATTTCAATATCATCATCGCTTAAAACTGTTTTATCGATAATTTCTTTCTCCAGTAAAGCTTGGATTAATATTTGGTCAATAGCGTTCTTTATCTGGAAGGCAATTTCAGGCTCTTCACGTAAATTTAATTCATCTGCTTTCTGGATTAATAGTGTTTGAGTAATTAATTGTTCTAACACGTCTTCTTTGTTTAATTGAACTTTATAACTATCTGGAATTAATTCCCAGAATTGTTCAAAAATATCCAGAGTGATTACTTCACCATTAATAACAGCTAATTTCTGAACATTATTTTCATTTTCATTCTGGGCAATTCCCTGCAACGAAAATGATGTTAACAACATTATTACGAAAAACAAGACAGTAAAAGTAGTTAAAAAAACATTGTTTCTATTTTTTATCAATTAGTTAAATCCCCTTTCATTTTTTTTTAGTCTATCATAACAACCATGTTTAGTAAAGATATAACTGTCATTACTTAGGGTGTTATAATCAATATCATTGTTTCAATTTTAAACAATTATTTAAATTTTATGGATAGTAAAAACAAAATAATTATACCTTGCAAGCATTGTTCCTTGAACATTTTTTTATGATAATATATAATGTTAAATAACTTGGTTACTCGCTAGTCATCATTGATGGCTTATTATGGCAGAAAAGGGGGTGAGTGTATGGCAACCATTAGAGTAAGAGAAGATGAAGAATTTGATCATGCGTTAAAACGCTTTAAAAAAGAATGTCAAAAAAGTGGGATTATATCTGATATTAAACGTCATGAATATTATGAAAAACCAAGCGAAAGAAGAAAAAGAAAATTAATAGCAGCGCAGAGAAAAAAGAAAAGGAGAGGAAGAAATTAACCTCCTTCAAAAAATATAAATTATATTTAACTAAATAAATTTTATATTATAATAGTAAAGAAAAATAAAGAAAACCCAACCATTTTAAAAAGTTGGGTTTTCTTTATTTCTAATAAATATTTTGTAGCTTTTATCTTGTATTCATAAGATACATAAGAAAACCATAACAAACCCCTAAATATTAATGTAATATCATGTTAAAATTTATGTAATGAAAAATATAATTTATTTATATATTTAAATTCTGGTAATGTACTGGTAATGATAAAACAAAGTTGCTGAGCTTAAATACTAGCTGAATATATATATTTTTGCAAAATATAATAAAATTAGTTATAATAACTTTCTCAAAATTATTATTTTGTAACATGGTTTCTAGTCCATTTCTTGCTGCATAGTACATAGCAAAATTTATAGTTATATGTACTAAATAAGTATAATATAAAAGTAAGAACTAATATGGTAAAATGGAGAAATGAATATGAACGAAGAATTGATTCTTATTAAAAACAAAGAGGAAATAAGAGAACTTTTTGGTAATTTGGACAAAAAAATAAAACTAATTAGTCAATCGCTGTCAGTAAAGATATCAACAAGAAATAGCAATGCTTTAACTATAACAGGAGAAAAAATAAATGTTGCTAAAGCAGTTAGAATTATTGAAGATTTGTTAATAATAATTAGAGGAGGGAACTCTGTCAGCTTGTCAGAAATAAGATATCAGATTGATATGTTAAAAGATGATGACGCTTTTCATTTAGATGAATTATATAAAGACGAAATATATGTTTTTAAAAAAGATAAAATAATCAGACCAAAAACATCTGGGCAAAAAAGCGTGTTAGAGAAAATAAGACAAAACGATATACTTTTTGTAATTGGGCCGGCAGGTAGCGGAAAAACATACCTGGCAGTTGCCATCGCGATATCTGCATTGAAGAAAAAAGAAGTTGAAAGAATTATACTAATCAGGCCTGCTGTTGAGGCAGGCGAGAGCCTCGGTTTTTTACCTGGCGACTTTATGGAAAAAATTGACCCTTATTTCAGACCTTTATATGATGCTATCTATGAAATGATGCCTTCTGATAAATTTCAGAATCATCTTGAACGTGGAATTATAGAAATTGCTCCCCTTGCTTATATGAGAGGAAGAACATTGAATAATTCTTTTATTATTCTTGATGATGCCCAGAACACTACTTTAGGACAAATGAAAATGTTTTTAACAAGATTCGGTTTTGGTTCAAAAATCATAGTTACCGGAGATATCACGCAAATCGATTTACCGCAGACTAAAAATTCCGGGCTGGTAAAGATTTCAAATATATTAAATAATATTAATGGAATTGAATTTGTTTATTTAGAAAAAAAAGATGTTGTAAGGCATAGATTAGTACAAGAAATAATCCGTGCATACGAAAAAAATGATAATAGTGAAAACAAAAGAATAAATGATATATCTAAGAATAATCATAATAACAAGAAAGATGAAAATGTTTAAAAATATTTTTACTAAAAATAATATCCAAATATTTAAGAAAAATTACTTAAAAAAACTAATACTATTTGTAATTGTAGTAATTTTAGTTACCTTTATATTATCAATAAATTTTATACCTGGAAAAATTATTTTAAGGGAAGGAGAGGTAGCAACCAGAGACATTGTTGCCCCCGAAACAATAGAATTTATTGATGAAAGAGCAACTCAGGAATTAAGGGAGGATGCAGCGAAATCTATACGTGAAGTATATAATTTAAACCTGGCCAGTATAGAAAGTGTAGAAAATGATTTACAAAATTTTTTTTATGATATAAGGGAATTAAGAGAAAGTTATAATAAGACTAATGATATTAGTATAAACGAGAATATTCCGGATAATAATCTTAATCAAGATAATGATGAAAGCATATTAAACACTTCTGTAAATGATATCAATTTACTTGTATTAAATGATAAGTATTCCATGGAAATAGATGAAAATACCATTCTTAACTTAATTGAAATGAACATAGCTTCTATAGAAGAAATAGAGCAAAATGTATATTCATCTGTAAGAAAACTAATGGAGCAGGGTATCAGAGAAGATGATATTGAAGAGGCAAAGAAACAATTAATCAGAGAGATTAGTGATAACTCTTCAAATTCATATTATGCAGTTGTTGCAAGCGATTTAGGAGAAAATTTTATTAAACCAAGTCTTTTTTTAGATGCAGAAGCAACAGAAAAGAAAAGGAATGATTCCATCGAGGCAGTTAGAGATGTAAAAAATATAATTAGAAAAGATCAGATAATCATCAGGAAAGGCGAAATTGTTAATTCTGAACATATTGCAAAAATGAAAGCCCTGGGATTGCAAAATCCAATATTACATTTTCGGAATATTATAGGTTTATTTTTAATTAACTCATTATTTATTGCATTAATAGGCTTATATATATATACTTTCCATAAAAATGTTTTTAATGATGATAACAAGCTAATATTGTTAAGCATAATTTATACTTCAATGGTATTTATTGCTAAAATTGCTGGTGAAATATCCGGTTATCTGATTCCGATGGCTTTCGCATCAATGTTGATAGCTATAACAATTGATTCAAAATTAGCATTATGGATGTCTTTTATAATTAGCTATAATATTGGTTTTATATTTCTTGGAGAAATTAATTACATGATCGTTGCTCTGGCAGGTGGGCTTATTTCTGTTTTTAGCATAAGAAAAGCTACCCAACGTTCAAGTTTAACAAGGGCCGGATTACTCATTGCAATGACTAATACATTTTCGATATTAGCACTGGGGCTTATACATGGAAATCCTTCACAGGTTATATTAAATAACTGCATGTGGGGGATTTTGAGTGGTTTTACTTCTGTAATATTAACTATTGGTATACTTCCTTTTTTGGAAAGTCTCTTTGATATCACCTCTTCATTTAAATTAATGGAACTTTCCAACCCTAACCAGCCCATTTTAAAACAATTATTAGTTGAAGCTCCGGGTACCTATCATCATAGTGTTGTAGTTGGGAATCTTGCGGAGGCTGCTGCGGATGAAATAGGCGCCAATGCTCTGTTAACACGTGTTGGTGCATACTATCATGATATTGGTAAATTAAAAAGACCATATTTTTTTTCTGAGAATCAAGAAGCATATAAAAATACCCACGATGATATGGAACCCAGCTTAAGTGCGTTGGTTATAGCTTCACATGTTAAAGATGGTGTTGATATAGCAAAAAAATATAGATTACCAAAGGCAATTGTAGATATCATTAACCAACACCATGGCACAGGATTAATAAGCTATTTTTTCCACCGAGCCTTGCAGACAAATGGCTCTAAAAACACTACCGTAAACGAAGAGAACTATCGATATTCCGGGCCAAAACCACAAACGAAAGAAGCTGGTATAATATTACTTGCAGATTCACTTGAAGCAGAAGCACGTACATTGAATAACCCAACCTCAAGTAGAATTAAAAATTTAACACAGAATGTCATAAATAGAAATTTAGAAAACGGTCAATTAGATGAATGTAATTTAACCCTGAGTGATTTAAATAGAATTAAAGATGTATTTTCTAGAATAATGACTGGCATGTTTCATAACAGGGTGGAATACCCTGATGAAGAATTGATAAAGAAGTTAAAAAAGGAAAGAGACCAAGGTGAAAGTACTAATAAAAAACAACCAGAAACAGAAAATAAATCTCCAGACTCTAAAAAAAATATTAATAACAGCAATGGAATTAATGGAGGTAAAAAAGAATAGCGAAGTTAGTTTAGTTTTAACAGATGATAAAGAAATCCAGCACTTAAACAGGGTTTATAGAAATAATGACTATCCTACAGATGTATTGTCATTTAGCATGCAGGAAGGATTAGATGACTTTGCAGGGAAAGATGAATTAGGTGAGTATCTGCTGGGAGATATAATAATATCTATTGAAACTGCCAATAGGCAAGCGAAAGATTCAAACCATTCACTATATAATGAATTAGCTATTTTACTTGTCCATGGTTTATTGCATCTATTGGGGTTTGAGCATATAGATGAAGTTAGTACTCAAAAAATGCAACGTGAGGAAAAAAGAATATTGAAATTTATTCAAGATGATTATAATTTAAAACTGTAAGGCTAAACAGATATTTTTAGAATAAACAATTGTTTTACTAAGTAATATATTGCTGACGTTAGTTTTGCAAAAGTTTTTCCAAAATATTGTAAAAAAGAGGTGTTTTTAATGGCTATTATTGGATTATTTGATTCTGGATTTGGAGGACTCACTGTAGCTCGACAGATAAGAAAACAAATACCCAAAATAAGCATAGAATATTATGGTGACAATGGCCGTAATCCGTATGGTCCACTTTCTCAGAAAACAATAATTAAGTACTCACGGCAAATACTAGACTTTCTGGCTAAAAAAGGACCAGATATAGTTATTATTGCCTGTAATACAGCTACAGCTGCAGCATTAAACACGATTAAGAATGAATATAACTTTCCAGTATTAGGTATAATTGAGCCTGGGAGTAGAGCTGCTTTACGAGAATCAAAAAACAAAAGAATTGGTGTCTTAGGTACAAAATTTACAATTGACAGTGGTGCTTATAATAAAATAATAAAGGGATTTAATGAAGAAGTTGAGGTTTTTGGTCAAGCCTGCCCTGAATTTACACTGTTGGTAGAACAAGGTAATATCGAAGGGAAAGAGGTAGAAAAAGCGGCATCTAAATATCTTTCAAATCTTAAGGATACGGGAATTGATACTTTAATTTTAGGATGCACACATTATCCAGTACTAATAGGTATTATTAAAAAATACATTGATAAAGACGTAAAAGTTATTGACCCATCAATAGAGGTTGTACTAGATGCTAAGGCAAAACTATCTGAAATATCGGCGGATATTAATGGAAAAACAAATTTAAATTTCTATACAAGCGGTTATTTGACCGGATTTAAAGAGATTGGAGCAAAAATACTAGGAGAACCAATAAATAAGATAGAAAAAATATTGTTAGGACAATAAAATAATTATTTATGGAGATTTTTAATCTATATATCTATTTAAAGGTAAATAGTATTAATACAAGCCCTGGATAAATGGTTTATCAAACTTAAACTAATTAAGTGTGTGTAATTAAATAAAAATAGAAATAGATAGGTTTATATTATTACTGTGATTCAAATAAAGTTAGTGTCTTTGTATAATATTTAAAACAGCCAAATTATTATATTCAATCAGCAAATTCTTTCTGGATCAGAAATATTTTGGCTGTAACAAAGTATTAAAAAAATTAATACAGAAGATATATTTTTTTGTTTGCCACTGGACAATAATAATAAAAGAATATATGATTATTAATAGCATGCATAAATATCATTAAATGTAAAATATATTTACCGTAAATCTTTAAAAAACGGTAGAAGTAAAAAATATTATGGAGGATATTAATTATGAAAAAAGTATTTTTTCTTTTTATGGTGCTATTATTGGTAACTAGTGTTAGTATAGCAGGAACCGCTCAACAGACAATCTTTCTAATTATGGGTACTGGTGGTACAGCAGGAACATATTATCCTTACGGTGGAGCTATTTGCCAGCTATTTAATGAAAATGTGCCAAATGTTAATGCAACAGCCCAGGCAACCGGAGCATCTGTTGAAAACATGAGGTTATTAAATAGAGGAGAGATAGAACTTGCTCTAACTCAAAATGATATTGCAGATTATGCTATAAAAGGAATAGAATTTTTCCAGGAACCTATCACTAATTTTAGTGGAATTGCATGCCTATATCCTGAAGTTATCCAGGTAATGACTGCTAGGGACTCTGATATTGATAGTATTGCCGATTTTGGAGGAAAAAGAATATCCGTTGGCGCTCCTGGAAGTGGAAATGAAGCCAATGCAAGACAAATTCTAGGCGTATATGGATTCGATTATGAAAATACGGATGTATTAGTTCCCTACTATCTTTCCTATGCTGAAAGCGCAGAGCTTTATAAAGACAGATTGCTTGATGCATTAATTTTAACAACAGGCGTGCCTAGCCCAGCAATAATGGATGTCGCATCAATGCATCCTATCAAAATGGTGTCTATTGAAAAAGAAATGCGGGAAAAAATAAGGAATGAGTTTCCATTCTTTGTTGATGTTACCATACCTGCTGGTACTTACCAAGGCCAAGATGAAGAAGTTGAAACAATCGCTGTGTTGGCAACTTTAGTTGTTCATAATGATTTAAGTGAAGAAGTAGTTTACAATCTTACTAAAACATTATTCGAAAAACAGGAAGATTTAATACAAGGTCATGCCAAAGGTGCTGATCTTGATTTAGAAACAGCCATCGATGGGTTCACCATTGATATACATCCAGGTGCTGCCAGATATTATAGAGAAGTTGGATTGATGGAATAAGTGTATAATATTTCATGAAAAAGATTTTAACCGGGCATAAGGATTCAAAAAAAACCTTATTGCCCGGTTTTTTAATAAAAATACCAAGAAGATTATTTTTTTATTCCTTATTAGTGATTGTATTGTTTGTAATAATTTTTTATCCATATATTTTAATTTTAGAAATAGTTCCATCTTTAAATAATAAAGCTTTTTTATCGATACCTGTAAAAAAAGGAGATACATTTACTATCCGTTTTACTCATTCAGTTCAGAAAACACCTGTTGATGAAACATTTTCAATTGGAAGGAATTTAAAAATGGTACTGGAAGAAACAGTATATTCTTCCTATGGTGCTGGCTTACCATCTGAGGTAAATGATAATCAGGAATTTTTATTTGAAAATGGAAAATTTATTATTAGAAAATTTGACATGCAATTTGACGAAATACCTCTTTTTGTAGGAGAGGTTATCGCAAATCACACGATAATCTATAACGACAAAAAATTCCCCCTGGTCTCTTATAAAATGGCTGGGAAATCAGTTAGGATTCGTTTATGTAACTATTCTCTTATTTCTTATATTAGAATATTATTAAGTCAAAAATTAATGGAGGAAAACAATGGAGCAAAAATTTGATACTTTGTTCAAAAACATTTTCAAAAAAAAACAAGACTCTATGTCTGATGAACTTGCAGAAAAGCTCGCCCAATATGATTCTGAATCAAGATTTAGAAATCTGGGAGGATTTTTGGCATTATTTATATCATTAGTTGCTATTTCATTTTCTATTTTTCAGTTAAATACCGGGTTCAGGGGAGTCTTATTGCCTCAAATACAAAGGCCTATCCATTTAGCATTTGCCATGTTTCTAATATATTTACTCTATCCTGCAAGTCAGAAAAAAAATACTAGCACTGTCCCATGGTATGATTATTTATTAGCTATTTTTAGTGTAGTTGTATGGATGTACTTAGTTAGAGAATATAGACTAATAATGACCTGGCGTGCTGGGGCTCCCAATGCTCTTGATTTATTTTTTGGTGCAGCGGCAATATTTCTAGTGTTAGAAGCAACTCGCCGAGTAATAGGATTTGCAATTACTGGGGTGGCAATTGTGGCTTTGATATATTCTTATTTTGGCCCTTATATGCCAGGAATATTTGCCCATAGGGGATTTTCGATTGAAAGAATTATAAATCATATGTATATGACGACGGAAGGAATAATTGGAATACCAATTGGGGTATCAGCAACCTTTGTATTCCTATTTATATTGTTTGGCGCTTTTTTAAATAAAACTGGGTTAGGACAATTCTTTATTGATTTTGCAATAGCCCTTTCTGGACACACAGTAGGTGGTCCAGCTAAGGTGGCAGTTATGAGTAGTGCGATGATGGGTTCTATCTCCGGTAGTTCTGTAGCTAATGTGGTTACTACTGGTTCTTTCACTATTCCATTAATGAAAAGCATTGGTTATAGAAAGGATTTTGCAGGCGCTGTTGAGGCGGCTGCTTCAACAGGGGGACAAGTGCTTCCACCAGTAATGGGAGCTGCTGCTTTTATTATGGCCGAGTTTCTTGGAATATCTTACATAAGGATAGCCATTTCTTCTGTAATACCTGCATTACTTTATTTTCTCTCTGTTGGTATAATGGTTCATTATGAGGCAGCTCGTACTGGATTAAAAGGTCTGCCTATTGAACAAATACCAAAAGCTGGAAAATTAATACGTGAAAGAGGATTTCTTGTTGTACCGATATTTGCTCTAGTTTATATGCTGGTGAATGGCTATACACCTTTAAGGGCTGCTTTTGTTTCAATTATTGTATCAATTGTAGCTGCAATGTTTAAAAGAGAAACAAGATTAAGCATAGGAGACATTCTAGATGCATTAGATAACGGTGCGCGTAGTGCTTTAGGTGTAGTTGCTGCTTGTGCTACTGCTGGAATTGTTGTAGGGACAGTTACCCTTACAGGACTGGGCCTTAAGATGGCAAATGCTATTGTAGGTTTGGCTGGTGGAAGCGTTATTCTGACACTTATATTCACTATGATTGCTTCCATTATATTGGGAGCAGGATTGCCTACAACTGCAAAATATATTATCTTGGCTGTTATGGCAGCTCCCGCATTAATTAGAATAGGTATACATCCACTTGCTGCCCATCTTTTTATTCTATATTTTGGTATTATTGCAGATCTTACTCCTCCTGTTGCCTTAGCTGCTTATGCTGGTGCCGGTGTTTCTGGCGGAAATGCTATGAAAACTGGCTTCATTGCAATGCGTTTAGCTTTAGCTGGATTTATAATACCCTATATTTTTGCCTATAACCCATCTATACTATTAATTGAAACAACATTCATTGAGGCAATTGTAATTATTATGACTTCACTAGTAGGAGTTTATGCTCTTGCAGTTGGTGTTATCGGATTTTGGAATGCCAGATTGATGATTATTGAGCGAATATTTTTATTACTATGTGCTTTTGGCATGATATGGCCTGGGGTGCGCACTGATATATTTGCCTTGATAGTTTTAACAGTTATTTACTTCCTACAAAAGAGAAGGAGTACTATATCCAAAGATAAGATTTAAATAATTATAGGATATTAAATAAAATAATTTATGTTGCTAAGAAATTTTTGGAAGCGTTGCATTGATTTTATTATATTAGGTATAATATTATTTTTTTTATGTAATACTATTGCTTTAGGCAAAGACCAAAATATTTTGCCAATAGCAATAATGATTGGAAATTCTCCTGCAGAACATGAAATACAAAAAGGTTTATCTAGAGCTGATATAATTTATGAAATTGCAGTTGAGTATCCTTTTACAAGGTTAATGGCCATATTTCTAAATAACAACAATGGCACAGTTGGGCCAGTTAGAAGTAGCCGTTACTATTTTTCACGTCTTTGTGCTGAGTGGTCAGCAATATTTGCTCATTGTGGTGGCCAAAGTTTAAAAAACTCTAATATTATAGATATAAATGAATTAAACTATCCTGCTCCTTACTGGCGTGATGAGAAAATTGGTGGATGGATTAACCTTTTTACTAGCCTATCAAAATTAGAAGATGAGTCTCAAAAAATTGACAGTAATAAAAACAAACAGCAGCTACATCATCCATTGCTAAATTTTGAAAAATCAACATCAAGTACCCTGAATCAGATACATAAAATTTCCATTAAATACCATAAGGATTATATGATCCGATATGAATATTTGCCAGCAGAGAAATTGTATTATCGTTTTATAAATGATGAACCACATATTGATAATGATACGAACGAACAGTTAAAAATAACAAATATTATCCTGCAAACGGCAGTAATAGAAGATATAATTGGAGATGACAAAGGAAGGGTACAGGTAGAATTGGTTGGCGAAGGACTTGGTAGAGTTTTTAAAGAAGGTTTTTCCCAACCAGTTAAGTGGACCAAAAAAAGCAAAGATGAACAAACTTTTTTCCTGGACAGTAAAGATAATACAATTGATTATAGGGCTGGTATGACATGGGTTCATATTTTGGCAACTGATACGGAAATCTGGTGTAAATAAATAAAAGAGGTAGATAAATATTTGAAAAAAAATATAGAAGAATTAATTGAAAAAGCAATAGAGTCAAGAAATAAAGCATACGCACCTTATTCATCTTTTAAGGTTGGCGCAGCTGTGCTAACTAATGATGATAAAATATTTACCGGATGTAATATAGAAAATGTGTCTTTAGGATTAAGTGTGTGTGCTGAAAGAGTTGCTATTTTTAAAGCAATTTCTTGTGGCTATAAATCCTTTAAGGCAATTGCAATAATTTGTGATACTGAAAAGCCTTGCTCGCCATGTGGGGCTTGTCGACAGACAATGATTGAGTTTTCCCCAGAAATGGATGTCATTATGTGTAACTTTCAAAATAAGGCTATAATAAAAAAAGCAAAACAATTGGTCCCTGATGCATTTGATAATAAGTAAAAAATTGAAATTATATTGTGATTGATTGAAATTTATAAAAGGAGTCTTTTACAAAATAATGAACCGTTTATTTCAAGCAGATGGAATTATATTAAAAAGCATAAAATTAAATGAGTCAGACAAAATTATCACTATCTTTACCAGGCAATTTGGAAAAATAAGAGCAATAGCAAAAGGGGTAAGAAAGACCAAAAGCCATTTTGGCAGTAGTCTTGAGAATTTAACACAACTAAGATTTATTGCCTTCAAAGGAAAAAATTTAAGTACTGTAAGCCAGACTGAAATTGAATATTCATTTTTCCCAAAATCAAAAGATTTGATTCGCTATGCAATAGCGGTTCAATGTGCAGAAATTATAGACAAAATAACAGTAGAAGAAGATCCCAATGAAAATATTTATAAATTATTTAGCGATACCCTAATGCTATTAAGTGATGAGCAGAACACTGCACTTTTATTAACATCTTTTCAATGGAAATTATTTTCTATCATCGGCTATCAACCGGAATTGAACAAATGTGTAAATTGCAGTTGTCACATCAAAGATGATAAGCATTATGTTTTTGATATTGCTAAAGGCGGAATCATTTGTAATTTTAGTAAAAATATAGAGAATTATCACCAAATTTCAATATCTTCTTATTGTCTAAAATTATTGAAGAGAGTAATCAATGCGGATTTATATAAAATTCACAATAAACAAGTTTCTAAAGCCGAATTAGTTGAATTAGTAAAAATTACTTCTCAATATATGTCTTATCATTTTGAAATCAAAAATCGTGCTAAACAGTTCATGGATAAGATTGAAACAATTATTTAGAAAAAGAATAATATAATAAACATGAGGAATTATTAATAGCTTTTAAAATACAGCAAATCATTATCTTTTTTTGACATCATAAATTGATTTTGTTATATTTATAAAGATGTAGAATCCCTCTCAAAATAGCCAGATGGAAATGTGTAAAATATATAGAATATTTATCAATAGAGATGGATTTTTTTTATCTATAAAAAATGGAGAAGGAATATAATTTGAATATTCAGGAAATGATTTTTAAATTAGAGAAATATTGGAGTGAAAAAGGCTGTGTTATATTAACTCCTTATGATACAGAAGTTGGCGCAGGAACAATGAATCCTGCTACTTTTTTACGTGTTCTTGGTCCAGAACCATGGAAGGCTGCTTATGTTGAACCTTCCAGGAGACCAGCAGATGGTAGATACGGAGAAAACCCAAATCGGGTGCAACAACATTATCAGTTTCAGGTAATCATAAAACCTTCCCCTGAAAATATTCAGGATTTATATTTAACTAGCTTAGAAAATATTGGAATACATAGAAAAGAGCACGATATAAGATTTATGGAAGGTGACTGGGAGGCACCAACTTTAGGTGCATGGGGATTAGGATGGGAAGTAGTCCTGAATGGTTTAGAAATAACTCAATTTACTTATTTCCAGCAAGCAGGAGGCGTTGATCTTAATCCGATACCAATAGAAATAACTTATGGAATAGAAAGACTTGCCATGATTATTCAGCAGAAAGAAAACATATATAATCTACTCTGGAATGATTACCTTACCTATGGAGAAATACAGCATCAAGCAGAGGTTGAACAATCCAGGTATAACTTTGAGGAAGCAAATGTAAAAATGCTGTTTTATCTATTTAAATCATTTGAGGAAGAGGCATTTAAACTTATTGGGAAAAAAATACCCATACCTGCCTATGATTATACTTTAAAATGTTCTCACACCTTCAACCTCTTAGAAGCAAGGGGAGCAATCAGTGTTACTGAAAGAACCGGTTATATTGCAAGAGTAAGAGAATTAGCAAAATTATGTGCAAAGTTATATATAGAACAGAGAGAAAAAATGCAGTATCCCTTATTAAAAGAGGTATAGTTTTATATGAATAAAGTAATTTTTGAAATAGGAACAGAAGAAATTCCCTCAACATACATAGACAAAGCCTTAATAGATTTAAAAAATATTACAATAAATTATTTAAAAACATATAATATCGGGTATGGAAATATTTATACCTATGGTACACCCAGAAGATTAGTTGTTTATATAATAGATATTGAAAAACAACAAAAAAATATTATTAAAAAAGTGAAAGGGCCCGCCAAAAACATCTCCTTTGATGAACAGGGTAATCCTCAAAAACCCGCAATAAAATTTGCCAGGGTAAACAATATAAAGGTAGAAGAATTAACCGTAGAAAATACAAAAAAAGGGAATTATGTATTTGCAAAAACAGTGATAAAAGGCGAAAAAATAGAAAAATTATTACCGGATATATTTCTTAAGATTATTACTGAATTGAATTTTCCTAAATCCATGCGCTGGGGGGGAGGTTCTTTTCGTTTTATTAGACCTATAAGGTGGTTGTTGGCTTTATATAATGAAAAAATTATCGATTTTAATCTGGAAAATATAAAAGCTGGTAACCAGACATATGGTCACAGGCTTCTTTCACCAAAAACTATGAAGGTAAACACACCGGATGAATATTTCAGTAAAATGAACAGTTGTTTTGTTGTAATTCAACCTGAAGAAAGAAAAAAAATAATATTAGATCAAATAAAAGCAGGTATAAATAGAATATCAGGTAAAGAAAACATAGATATATCTTTACTGGATGATGTAAAGAATTTAATCGAATTTCCTCGTGTTTTGTTAGGTAAATTTAATAAAAGTTACTTAGAATTACCTCCTGAAGTGTTAAAAGCAGTAATGGTAAAACATCAAAAATATTTCCCAGCTTATTCAAAAGATAATAGCTTATTACCGTATTTTTTCGTTGTAATAAATGGCAATGATGATAAATATAAAGAAAATATTGTTCGAGGAAATGAAAGAGTACTAAAAGCTAGATTGGAAGATGCTCGATTTTTTTACTTAGAAGACCAAAAAGTTTATAACAAAAAAACAAAACCTCTCGATAATAATTTAAAAAAGCTAAATGATGTTGTCTATCAAGAAAATTTAGGGTCCATGCTTAAAAAAGTTGAGAGGATTATTGCTTTATCACAAAAGATTGGAATAACAATAAAATTAGAAAGCAATGTTTTGAAATACCTCAAAAGAGCAGCCCAATTATGTAAATCAGATTTAGTAACCGAGATGGTTAAAGAGTTTCCGGAATTGCAGGGAATAATGGGGAAAGAATATGCATTATTACAGGGTGAAGATAAGCAGGTTGCCGAGGGTATTTTTGAACATTATTTGCCGAGAACCTCGTTTGATAATTTACCAAAAACAATAATTGGCAAAGTGCTTAGTATTTCCGATAAGCTTGATAATATAACCGCCTGTTTTCTCAATAATAATGTTCCAGATGGGTCACAGGATCCATATGCTTTGAGAAGGCAAGCATTGGGCATAATTAATATCATTTTATCTTCTAAAGATAAAATAGATATTCCTTTGTACGATATAATTGGTTATAGTGTTAAAATATTAAAAGACAATAGCAATTTGACTAATAACATTGATAACAATAAGATTATTTATGAAATAAAGGATTTTATTTTGCAACGCCTTAGATTTATGTTAATTGAAAAAGGGTATAAGTATGATATCTTAGATTCTGTTTTAACAAGAAGCCCTGACACTCTAAATGATGCCTTACTCAGGATAAAGATTATTCAAGATATTTATAACTTACCTAGATTTAATAAAATAATTACGGCAGCCACAAGGACATACAATCTGTCAAAAAATAGTAAAATTAATACCATCAATCGCAAATATTTTACTGAAAAAGAAGAAATTAATCTATATAATTACTATATTGCAATTAATGATAAAATAGAAATGGCAATCTCAAAAAAAGAATACGACAAGGTATTTGATTATTTAGAAACAATAGCTGAACCAATAAATACTTTCTTTGATAATGTTTTGGTGATGGAAAAAGATGAAAAAATTAGGAATAATCGATTAGCATTACTGATAAAAATTACAGAGATGTATTACAATTTAGCTGATTTATCAAAGATTGCTTTGGCTAAGGGTAATTTTGATATAAAATGATATTTATTATTTTTATCAGTGTGCGATATGAATTTATATAATTTTATTATATTAAAAATGATTATCAATAGAAGAGAGGAGAATTGAAAACAATGAAAAAATATGTATATTTTTTTGATGAAGGAAACAAGGATATGAAAAAACTGCTGGGGGGTAAGGGTGCTAATTTAGCCGAAATGACCAGAATGGGCCTTCCAGTACCTCGCGGCTTTACAATCACAACAGAAGCTTGCATTGAATATACCAAGGGTGGCAAGAAATTCCCTTCAGGTCTGAATGAACAAGTAAATGAAAATCTTAAAAAGTTAGAAGAAAATACCGGTAAAAAATTAGGAGATTCTGATAATCCCCTTTTGGTTTCTGTTCGCTCAGGGGCTGTAATTTCTATGCCTGGTATGATGGATACTATTTTAAACTTAGGATTAACTGAAAATACCATACTGGGAATAATTCAAAAAACAAATGATGAAAGATTTGCCTATGACAGTTACAGAAGATTTATTCAAATGTTTGGGAATGTTGTTATGGGAATTAGCGGAGAACATTTCGAAGAAATACTGGAAGAAATAAAAAAAGAACAAAATGTTGAAATTGATGCTGATATAGATGTAGATGGTTTAAAAGAAGTTGTTAAAAAATATAAATCTTTAGTAACAAAAGATACTGGAAAAGAATTTCCTGATGACCCACAACAACAATTAAATATGGCAATAGAGGCGGTCTTTAGTTCATGGGATAATAAACGAGCTAGAACATATAGAAAAATTAATAAAATACCAGATGATTTGGGAACTGCAGTAAATGTCCAGGAAATGGTATTTGGAAATATGGGTTATGATTCCGGTACCGGGGTAGGATTTACCAGGAATCCTTCTACCGGAGAAAAAGAAAATTATGGCGAGTACCTGCTAAATGCACAGGGAGAAGACGTTGTTGCCGGGATAAGAACTCCCAAGCATCTTGATGAATTAAATAATGATATGCCAGAAGTTTATGAAGAGTTAATTTCTACAGTTAAAAAGCTGGAGAATATTTACAAAGATGTCCAGGATTATGAATTTACTATTGAAAAGAAAAAACTCTTCATATTACAAACCAGAACAGGGAAACGAACCACTCAAGCCGCATTAAAAATTGCCGTTGACATGGTGAAAGAAGAAATTATAGATAAGGACGAAGCTGTAAAAAGAATTGAACCAATACAGCTTAATCAATTGCTTCATAGAAGAATTGACCCTGAAGCAGATATTGAGTCCATAGCAAAAGGATTACCTGCATCCCCTGGCGCGGCATCAGGCAAGGTAGTGTTTACTGCCGATGAAGCAGAAAGAATGGGAAAAGATGGAGAAGATGTAATACTTGTTAGGACTGAAACTACTCCTGATGATATACATGGAATGGTTGCATCTAAAGGCACTTTAACCAGCCGGGGTGGAATGACAAGTCATGCTGCAGTTGTTGCTCGAGGAATGGGTATGCCCTGCGTAGCAGGATGTAGTCAAATATCTATAAATTCCTCAAAAGGCGTCTTTACTACAAATGGTATTACAATCAAGAAAGATGAATTTATCACCATAGATGGGGGTACCGGTAAAGTATTTAAAGGTAAGGTACCAATGATTGAACCAAAAATGAGTGAAGAATTTAAATTATTGCTTTCCTGGGCAGATGAAATTAGAAAACTGGGAGTTTATGCAAATGCCGATACACCAGAGGACGCTCAAAAAGCCAGGGATTTAGGTGCTGAAGGTATTGGACTGTGTAGAACAGAGCATATGTTTATGGCTCCTGAACGCCTCCCAATTGTTCAGGCTATGATTATTTCTGATACTAAAAAAGCAAGACAGGAACAACTGGATAAATTACTCCCAATGCAGAAAAGCGATTTTATGGGCATATTGAAAGCTATGCAAGGTTTTCCTGTAATTATAAGATTATTAGACCCTCCATTGCATGAATTTTTGCCAAACTTTGAAGAAACATTAGTGAATGTTACAAAATTAAGATTAGAAAAACCACAGAATAAAGAAGAGTTAGAGAAGCAAGAGACAATTCTTGAAAGAATAAGAATGTTGCAAGAAATGAATCCAATGCTCGGTTTAAGAGGATGCCGGTTGGGATTATTATATCCTGAAATTTACGAAATGCAAGTAAAGGCCATTATTGAAGCCAGCATAGAGTTAAAGAAACAGGGGATAGATGTAAAACCTGAAATTATGATTCCGTTGATTAGTCACATAAATGAATTGAAACCAATTTATGATAAATCTAAGAAAATTGCTGAGAAAATTATAGCAGATGAAAATGTAGAATTGGATTACAAAGTAGGGACTATGATTGAATTGCCCAGAGCGGCTTTAACTGCTGATGAAATCGCAGAATATGCAGAATTTTTCTCCTTTGGCACAAATGATTTAACTCAAACTACTTTTGGTATAAGTAGAGATGATGCAGAAGGGAAATTTTTACTTAAATATGTAGAGGAAGGAATATTAGAAGAAAATCCTTTTGAAGTGTTGGATGTAAATGGTGTTGGTAAATTAGTCCAAATCGGTGTGGAGCTGGGCAGGAAAACTAATCCTGATTTAGAAGTTGGGATTTGTGGAGAACATGGAGGTGAGCCAAATTCTGTTGAGTTTTGCCACAAAACAGGCTTAAATTACGTAAGCTGTTCCCCATTTAGAGTACCTATTGCAAGATTGTCTGCTGCACACGCAGTATTAAAAGAATAAATACAAAAATAATATTTATTAAAATATTATAGGTTAACATTTAAAGGTGGTTTCCTTTTGACGATAAATGCAGGAAGCCACCTTGTAATTTGTAATATAATAAAATAAAATTAATGTTAATACATATTTTTGCAAGCTTTATATTTCAATAAGTAAATTATTGGTATTGCTGATAGTTTAAAAAAATAAAAGGAGTAACGAGATGTCAATTATTAAATTATTAATAATTATTAGCGGTTTAGTGTCTTTGTTGTATGCAATGATATTAGCAAAGCGTGTTTTAAGTGAAAAACCAGGAAACGATTTAATGCAACAAATTTCAAATTCAATTGAAAAAGGTGCAATGACATTTTTAAAAAGAGAATACTCAATTTTGATATTTTTTGTTATTATTATTGGAATTATAATTGTTTTAGTAAGAGGTAGTATAACCGGTATTTCTTTTGTTTTCGGTGCTTTGAGTTCAGCATTAGCAGGATTTATTGGTATGAAGATCGCTACTAAAACTAATACCAGAACCACATTTGCTGCACAGGAATCCGGGCTGGCAAAAGCTTTAAAGGTTGCTTTTTCAGGAGGTGCAGTGATGGGTATGTCAGTGGCCGGTTTTGGTTTGGTTGGTTTGGGAATCCTTTATTACTTATATGAAGACCCAAATCTAATCAATGGTTTTGCTTTAGGTGCGAGTTCAATAGCTTTATTTGCAAGAGTAGGGGGCGGTATATATACTAAGGCAGCAGATGTAGGAGCGGATCTTGTAGGAAAAATAGAAGCAGGGATACCTGAAGATGACCCGCGAAATCCTGCTGTAATAGCAGATAATGTTGGAGATAATGTGGGAGATGTAGCTGGAATGGGTGCTGATTTATTTGAATCTTATGTTGGCTCTATAATATCGTGCATGATTCTTGGTAGTTTATTACATAATTCAATAAACTACATTATTTATCCCCTAATACTTGCTTCCTGTGGGATTATTTCAGTAATTATTGCTACTTTCTTTATTGCACCTAAAGATGATCAGAGTATACATAAAGCCTTAAACTCCGGTACATATATCAGTGGTATCTTAGTTATAATTGCCTCATTAGCCTTGTCTTATTCTTTATTTGGGACATTAGCGATTTTCTTTGCTACCATTTCAGGTTTAATAGCCGGTGTAGCAATTGGTTTAATTACAGAATATTATACATCTTATGATTATTCTCCTGTAAAGAAAATAGCAGAGGCTTCCTTAACAGGTGCTGCTACTACTATTCTCGAAGGCTTTGCTGTTGGCCTTAAAAGCACTGCATTACCAATTATAATTATTTGTATGGCAATTTATGTTTCTCATTTCTTTGCAGGTTTGTATGGCATAGCGGTTGCAGCCGTTGGAATGCTCTCAATCGTTGGAATGACCGTTTCAGTTGACTCTTATGGGCCAATAGCGGATAATGCAGGAGGTATTGCAGAAATGGCAGGACTGAAGCAGGAGGTCAGAGAAATAACCGATTCCTTAGATGCTGTAGGAAATACTACCGCAGCTATTGGAAAAGGTTTTGCAATTGGGTCTGCAGCTTTGACCGCCCTTGCTTTATTCACCGCGTATAGTAAATCAGTAGAATTGTCTATAATTAGTATAACAAATCCTATGGTTATGATAGGAATCTTTCTAGGTGGGATACTACCATTCCTTTTTGCTTCAATGACAATTGAAGCTGTTGGGAAAACTGCTTCTTTAATGATTGCCGAGGTAAGAAGGCAGTTTAAAGATATACCAGGTTTAAAAGAAGGAAAAGCAAAACCAGAACCAGAAAAATGTGTAGATATAAGTACCAAAGGAGCATTAAAAGAAATGATTATTCCTGGTTCAATCGCTATTATTGCTCCAATTATTGTTGGGATATTTCTTGGAGCTGAAGCATTAGGGGGGCTTTTATTAGGCTCCGTGGTGGTCGGTGTTTTTCTTGCTATTATGATGGCAAATTCCGGTGGAGCCTGGGATAATGCAAAAAAATATATTGAGAAAGGAAATTATGGTGGCAAAAACTCACAAGCACATCAGGCAGGAGTTATTGGTGATACAGTTGGCGATCCCTTTAAAGATACTTCAGGTCCATCTATGAATATTCTAATTAAGGTTATGTCAATTGTATCTTTGGTTTTTATACCATTATTTTTATAGAGGAAATATTTTTAAAATATTTGATTTGAAAGGTAAATGGCTATCTTATGCCTGGTTATATAGTTGAATATTATTGAAATTATTGAAAAGAAGAAACATAATAATAAACTGTCCACTGAGGAGATAATATTTGTAGTTGAGAATTACTTAAATGGCAAAATAGCAGATTATCAGATGTCAGCATTGCTTATGGCTATCTGGTTTAATGGTATGGACAACAATGAAATATATGATTTAACTATCTCTATGGCTAAATCAGGCAAAATAATAGATCTAAGCTCTATATCAGAAAAAAAAGTTGATAAGCACAGTACAGGAGGAGTTGGAGATAAAACATCTTTAATATTGCTGCCAATGGTAGCATCGTTGGGAGTTCCAGTTCCTAAAATATCTGGCAGGGGTTTAGGTCATACTGGTGGTACCATTGATAAACTGGAATCTATAACTGGTTTTCAAACTGATTTAACAATTGAAAATTTTATAAAAAATGTTAAGAAAATAAAAGCATCAATAATCAGTGCTAATATTAATCTTGCTCCAGCAGATAAACATATCTATTCTTTAAGAGACGTGACAGGCACTATTGATAGTATTCCTCTTATTGCAAGTAGTATAATGAGTAAAAAAATTGCAGGTGGTGCAGATGCCTTTGTTTTAAATATTACGGTTGGACGAGGTGCTTTTATAAAAAATATTTCAAATGCTATATTATTAGCAGAAACAATGGTTGATATCGGAAGAAAAAATCAGAAGGATACTTATGTAGTAATTTCTTCAATGAATCAGCCACTTGGTTTTGCAGTTGGAAATTCTCTGGAAGTACAAGAGGTGATTTCGCTTCTTAACAACAAAGGGCCTGATGATTTAAAAGAGATTTGCCTTTTTATCGGTGCTTATATGTTAATTGCGGGTAATGTTACCAGAAATGTAGAAGATGGAATAAATATGCTGAAAGAAGTTCTTGAAAACGGAAAGGCTTTGAACAAATTCAAACAAATTGTAAAAAGCCAAAATGGTGATATTGCTCAGATTGATAAACCTGATTTATTGCCAAAATCAAAATATCAAGGGGAGATATATTCCGAGCAAAAAGGATTCATTGATAAAGTTGATGCTCTTCTGATAGGAGATGCTTCAAGAATATTAGGAGCTGGTAGGGAGGCAAAAGATGATGCAATTGATTTATCCGCCGGGATTGTTCTAAAAAAGAAGATAGGTCAAAAAGTGAATCCAAAGGATATTTTAGCAACTCTACATTACAATGATGAAAAAAAATATTTTTTAGCAAAAGATATAGTAAAAAATGCCTTTCATGTTATTGATAAAAAACCAAAAAAAGAGCCCTTATTATTATCCTATATTGATGAACATGGCCTAAAAAAGCTACAATAATATAGCAACAGGTAGGAATGTTATTTTCTGAAATATATCCCTACTTTTAATCAAGCGAGAACTCCCCGCCTGTAAGGGCGGGGATGAGAGCAAGTTTCTGTATCTTCCGTTCGTACTTTGATATAATCATAAATATGAAACTCAATAAATCAGCCCATACCGTATACAAAACCCAATATCATATTGTCTGGATAACCCGCTTTCGCAGAAAGATACTCCTAAAAGGAGTAAAAGGCTACTTGAGGATAAAGCTCCTGGAGATAAGAAGATATTATCCTGACTGGGAATATCTGGAAATTGGCATAGACGTTGATCATGTTCATTTGTATATGCTGATTCCTCCCAAGTATGCGGTAAGTAAAGCAGTAGAAGTAATCAAGTCCAATACCAGTAGAGCACTGAAATATAAGTTTAACTTTCTGCATAAAGTCTACTGGGATGACAAAGGAATATGGGCTAAAGGTTACTTTGTCTCAACTGTTGGAATCAACGAAAAAATCATCCAAGCCTACGTAAAAATGCAAGAAGAGGAAGATACAGGACAAGCGCAGCTTGAATTTTAAGAGCACCACGCCTGTAAGGGCGTGGGTGTCTATACTATTTCAAAATTATAAGATGATGAGTTTGTTACTATGAAAGTAATTATTGGTCATACAAGCGCAGATTTTGATTGTCTTGCTTCGATGATTGCGGCAAAAAAATTATATCCTGAGGCATATTTGGTTTTTCCGGGAGCGATAGAAGAAAATGTTCGAAAATTCCTCGGTTTATATGGTAATGCACTAAAAATATCCTCGCTTAAACAAATCAACCTGGAGGAGATATCAGAATTAATAATAGTTGATACAAGACAAAATGATAGAATTGGTATATTTGAATCTTTATTAGACAAAAAAAAAGTAAAAATTATTATTTATGACCATCATCCACCAATGAAGAATGATATCAGGGCAAACAGCAAGACAATACGGCAGGTTGGAGCAACCGTCACAATACTGTTAAAAAAGATAATTAAATTAGGTATTGCTATAACTCCATTAGAATCAACCCTATTTGCATTGGGTATTTATGAGGATACAGGGTCCCTCATTTTTACCACTACAACCAAAGATGATATTGAGGTATTAAGTAAACTTTTTTCCATAGGTGTCAATTTAAGAACTGTGAATAAATTTACTAATATCGGTCTGAATGTTCGACAAAAGAAACTTTTAAATCAGCTAATATCAACTTCCCGGGAAATATTTTTAAAAGGAATAAGTGTTGTTTTTGCGAAAAGTCAAGCTGGAGAGTATATTGAAGGATTGGCATTGGTTACCCATAAATTGATGGAAATAGTTAATTGTGACATAATATTTGTCCTGGTTAAAATGAAAAATAGAGTATATATAGTCAGTAGAAGCAATCGAAATTCAGTAGATGTTGGTGCAATAATGAAGAGTGTAGGTGGAGGAGGACATTCACAGGCAGCTTCAGCAGTAGTAAGGAAACTATCATTAGCAGAAATAGAAAAAAATATTAAAAATATTTTGAATAATCAAACAGAAGCGGAAACATCAGCAAAAAATATTATGACCAGCCCTGTTAAAACTTTGGATGTTAGTACTACAATTGAAGAGGCATCAAAAACAATGTTACGCTATGGACATAATGGTTTTCCGGTTATGGATAATAATAAATTGGTAGGCATTATCACTCGTCAGGAAATATACAAAGCTCAACACCATCATTATGAAAAGGAAACAGTTAATGTCTATATGTCAGAAAATATAATTAGTGTTAATCTAGATACACCAATGCTTGAAATCCAGGAATTAATGATCAAATATGATGTGGGGAGGGTGTTGGTTTTAAATAAAAGTGGTAATTTAGAAGGAATTATAACCAGGACAGATTTAATAAGAAGTCTTTATGGAGATAAAGATATAAAAAAAGAATCGTTTTCTATATTTGAAAACAGATCAGGAAAATATGAAACAGGAAAAGAAAAAATAAAATCTTTGATTCATCAATATTTTCCTGAAGACATTCTGGGAATCTTATATAAAATCGGACAGGCTGGTGATGATTTGGGGTATTCTGTTTTTATGGTTGGAGGTATAGTCAGAGATTTGCTTTTAGGCATTCCGAACCTGGATTTAGATATTGTAATCGAAGAAGATGCTATTAAATATGCAGAATATTTTGCCAGGAAGACAAATGGTAAATTAAGATGCCATCAAAAATTTAAAACCGCAGTTGTAGTATTGCCAAATGGTTTAAAAATTGACTTTGCTTCTGCTAGAAGAGAGTTTTATGAATTTCCTGCTGCATTACCAAAAGTCGAGTTCGCGTCTATAAAAAAGGATTTATATCGGCGGGACTTTACTATAAATGCCATGGCAATACAGTTAAACCAGGATAAATTTGCTCGTTTACTTGATTTTTATGGTGGTAAAAGGGACCTTGAATTAAAAAAAATCAGGATTTTGTACAGCTTAAGCTTTACAGAAGACCCGGCAAGAATTCTCAGGGCAGTTAGATTTGAACAAAGATATAATTTTACTATTGAACAATCAACAGAAAAATTCCTCAGCAAAGCAGTTAATGAAGGCCTTGTTTCAAGAATTAGGAAAAAAAGATTGAGTGAAGAATTTTTAATACTATTAAATGAAAAAAACCCGGTTAAAGTACTCAAACGGATGGACAAACTGAGAATTCTTTCTGGAATTATACCAAAATTATCTCTAAACCAAAAACTGATTGATAAATTTTTTCAAATAGAGGAGAAAATAAAAGACTGGAATATAATATTTCCTGAGGATAATATAAATAAAGGAATTATATATATATATTATTTATTAGAATTATTAAAATTAGATATTAAAAGTATCACCAAAAAAATAGAATTGAAGGATAAACATATCAAAAAACTAAATGAAATATTTGAGAAAAAAGATAAAACTACTATCATTTTAAATAAAAAGAAAATCATGCCGAGCAATATTTATTATTACCTAAATAGTATTTGCAATGAATTAATTTTTATTATTTTTTTAGAAGAAAATAAAAACAATCTTATTAAAAACCGAATAAAAAAATATTTAAAATTCTATAAGAACACATCTATTTATATCTCTGGAAATGATTTAACGAAGATAGGAATGAAGCCCAATCCAGTTTATGCTAAAATATTAAAATTAGTTTTATACCTTCAACTAAACGGGTTTTTAAAAAATAGAACTGATGAATTGCAATTTGTAAAAAAGTTGAAAGAAAAAGGAATTGTCTAATTATATGCTTAATAATTTATTTGAAATAATATGGAGTGTTCCAGCAGTATTGGTTGCCATAACCGTTCACGAGTATGCACATGGATTTGCTGCATACTATTATGGAGACCCAACAGCAAAATTAGCAGGAAGGCTAACCCTTAATCCTATTGCCCATCTTGATCCAATAGGAACGCTAATGTTGATCATTTTCCGTATTGGATGGGCAAAGCCTGTTCCTATAAACTATAGAAACCTGAACAATCCAAAAAAGGATATGATTAAAGTATCTTTAGCAGGGCCGTTATCCAATATAATAGTCGCTTTATTGTTTGCAGGTTTGTATAGACTGAACAATATATTTTTAAACAATTTTCTATTCAGCAATATTAATCATGTATCAAATATTGTGATAACAATTATCAGGGGCTGGATAATATTTTTACAGACAGGGATTTTAATTAATTTTATTCTGGCACTTTTCAATTTAATTCCAATCCCACCATTGGATGGCCATCATATAATGTTAGGAATATTACCACCATATTGGGCAGGACAATATGAAAAATTAAATAATACTTATGGTATGGTAATCCTATTGTTATTAATATTGACAGGTTTTATAGGAAAAGTAATATTTCCAATTGCTTTTTATTTTTTTCGTATATTTGTATAATAAAAACATATTTTAGAATATTATATTAATTTGTATTAGTTCTATAAAGGAGGCAAAATACTAGATGAAAGGCGTTATCTTTAGTGGAATGCGGCCAACTGGCAAACTCCATATTGGAAATTACTATGGGGCTTTAGCTAATTGGATTGAGCTGCAAAATAAATATAAATGTTATTATGGGGTAGTAGACTGGCATGCATTAACAACAGGATACAATAATACCTCAATGATGAAAGAAAATATGATAGAAATGGTGATTGATTGGCTAAGTGCTGGTATAAACCCTGAAAAAAGTACTTTATTAATCCAATCTCAAGTCCCAGAACATGCTGAGCTACATCTTTTACTGTCAATGATTACTCCCCTGGCTTGGTTAGAAAGAAATCCTGTCTTAAAAGAACAGGTAAGAGATTTAGACTTAAAGGAAAATATGGGCTATGGATTGCTGGGATATCCAGTTTTAATGGCATCAGATATCTTGATTTACAAATCAAATGCTGTTCCCGTAGGAGATGACCAATCTCCTCATGTAGAATTAGCTCGAGAAATAGGAAGGCGTTTTAATAATCTTTACAGTGAGATTTTTCCAATTCCTGAGCTCAAACTTACTCGTACTCCGAGAATTCCAGGCACAGATGGTAAAAAAATGAGTAAAAGTTTGAAAAATGATATTACTTTATCCGATAAGCCTGAAGAAATAAAGAATAAAGTTTTATCAATGATAACTGACCCCGAAAAGATAAGATTATCAGACCCGGGACATCCCGAGGTATGTGTTGTTTTTAAATACCATGAAATATTTAACACAGAAGAACTTGTGAATATTGAAAATGATTGCAAAAACGCCCATTTAGGTTGCGTAGCATGCAAAAAAAGGCTAGCAGATGTTTTAATTCAATCTTTCAAATCTTTCAGAGAAAAAAGAGATTTTTACGAAAAAAATCCCCAGATGGTATGGGATATTTTATTGGAAGGCAGTAAAAAGGCTAGAATAATTGCAAGGAAGACCCTGAATGAAGTTAGAAAAGCAATGAATTTAGATTATGCATGAAAAAAAACAATTTAGGTGAGATAAAAATTGAACATTACATAGATTATGTTCAAGAATTATTTAATAAAGTAAGAAATAATGAAATAGACCCTAATGAAATATGCTTGTTGGATATTATTGAAAAATATATTGAACACATTATTAATTCACGGCCAAATTCTATTGATATTGATATTGCCGCTGATTTTCTTATTTCTATTTCCAGTTTAATTTTATGGAAATCAAATTTACTGTTACCAATTCAACAAGAACAAGTAGAAGATGATTTTGAAGAAAACACAGATTTTACCGACGAAGATTATTGGCTGGAGTATAAAAAATACCATTCTTTAATAAATTTTTTCGAAGATAAAGAAGTAATGCAGAAAGATATTTATTTAACGCACCTCAGTCCAAAGATTGAAAAAGAAGAACAATATCAGAGAAATGATTTTTCTGACCTTATTTTAGCAATTGAGTCGATTTTATCCAGGAAAAATTATAATAATAACACAATTAATTTTAAAAAACGTGAATATAATATATTGCAAAAAATAAAGGACATCGAAAAACAATTCAAAATGAATAAGGGAGAATTATCATTTAGAAAAATAATATCCTTCAAATATTCAAGATTAGAAATCATCGTTACTTTTTTAGCCCTTTTGGAATTAATTTGCCAGGGGAAAGTATACTATAACCAATCAAAGAATTTTGGTGATATTATTTTCTTTAGAAAGGATGATAAAAAATTAACAACAAAGAGAAAGCAGTAAAAAATGACAAATGGGTAAGAATAATCGAAGTAATGTTATTTGTATCAAATAAGCCATTATCGATTAAAGAAATTAAAAATATTACCGGAAAAGAAAAAAAATATGTAAAAGAAACAATTGAAAAACTCCAATCTGAATATCAAAAAAGTAATAGCCCATTTTTTATTCAAGAGGTTGCAAGGGGGTTTTCTTTTGCTACTAAACCTGAGTATGCCGAATGGATTAAAAAATTGTATAATAATGAGAAGAGGTATGTTTTATCAAAGGCTTCCATAGAAACCCTGGCTATTGTTGCTTATAATCAACCTATTACCAGAATGGAAATTGAAAAAATAAGGGGAGTGAATTGCACTACTCTCTTGCTAAATCTTTTAAAAAATAATTTTATAAAGATTTGCGGTAGAAAAAAAGTCGCTGGAAACCCTTTGTTGTATCGTGTTACAGAAAGATTCTTATTGCATTTTGGACTAAAAAGCATGTCAGATTTACCGCCTATTGATGAATTAGGATTCAGTAATGAAAAAAGTCAGATTACAAAAATATTTAGCAACGCAGGGGATTAATTCAAGAAGAAAATGCGAGGAATTAATTATTAAAGGCAGGGTTAAAGTGAATGATTCTATTGTAACAAAATTAGGAACTTGTATTAATCCTTCTGAAGATATTATAGAGGTTGATAATAAAAATATCGCTAAGACGATAAAAAGAATATATATAATACTTAACAAACCCTCGGGTTATCTTTGCACACAACAAGATCCTTTTAAAAGACCAACTATTTATGATTTAATAAGAGAAATAAATGTAAGGATTAATTATGCAGGGCGCCTGGATTTTTTTTCTGAGGGGTTGGTATTACTAACAAGTGACGGTGAGCTAATTCATAAGCTGATTCATCCCAGGAATAAAATAGAAAAAGTATATGTAGTTAAGATAAAAGGAACAATAAATAATGATGAATTAGAAAAATTACAGAAAGGAGTCCCTATATCTCCTAAATTAATTACCAGCCCATGCAAAGTTACTGTTCTGAAAAGATACCAAAAAACTACAATATTAAAAATAATAATAAAAGAAGGGAAAAAAAGGCAAATTCGAAGAATGTTGTCATATCTAAATTTTCAAGTACTAAAATTGAAAAGGATTAAAATTGGCCCAATTTCATTGGGAAATTTAAAAACCGGTAGATATAGATATCTTACCTGTGATGAAGTAAAAAGAATAAAAAACACGCCTTAAAAGGTGATTATATTGTCACATCAGCATAATGGATTCATTATTACAATAGATGGCCCGGCTGGAGCTGGTAAAAGCACTATAGCAAAAAAACTTGCCCAGAATATAGGGTATCGTTATATAAATACCGGTGACTTTTATCGCTATGTTACATATCGTGCTTTGAAAGAAAAAGTCGATATCCATAATTCAGCAGATATGAATATTTTATCAAGGAAGATTGTTGAACAATTTATAAACCAAGAGAATTTTTCGAAAAATATAGAATTGATGTTTTTTCAAAATAACAGCACTTTGGAAAAAATACACAGTCCTGTTATAGATAAATTTGTATCATTTGTAGCACGACATCCCTCTGTGCGTAAAAATATGGTACCATTACAACGTTTAATGGCCAAAAATAAATCTGTAATAATGGAAGGTAGAGATATTGGCTCGGTAATTTTACCAGATGCTGATTTGAAAATCTTTCTTATTGCTAATGAACAAACCAGGGTTTTGAGAAGACACAAGGAATTACAGGAAAAAGGATACCATATTTCTTTAGAAGAGATAAAAACTGAGATTATTAAGAGAGATGAACTTGATAGCAAGAGAGCTATTGCACCTTTGACTATCCCTGAAGATGCTATTGTTGTAGATACATCAAATAAAGGTATTGAAGAAGTTATTGAAATATTATTAGGTATAATTTATAAAAAGGAGAAAGAAGAATTTGCAGATAATCAGGGCTAATAACACCGGGTTTTGTTTTGGTGTAAAAAGGGCAATTAACAAAGCTAACAAATTAATAAAAGAAGTAAATAATGAAGAAATATATATGCTTGGCGAGATTATTCATAATCCACAGGTTATAAAAGAATTTAAGGAAAAAGGAGTACAAATAGTTAACGAAGTTTCTCAGGTACCATACAAAAAATACCTCATTACCAGAGCCCATGGTATATCATCTTATGATAAAGATATTGCCCAAAAACGTAATATAAAGTTAATTGACACAACATGCCCATATGTTAAAAAATTGCATCAGCTAATTTCTATTCTTAATAAAGAAAATTACCAGATTATAATTTTTGGGGATATTAATCATCCTGAAATAAAAAGTCTGTTAAGTTATAATAATATTGATGCAAAAGTATTTCAATCCTATAAAGATATTAAAAGTAGCTGTTTTGCATTTAAAAATAAAGTAGGATTAATTTCTCAAACAACAAAAGATAAAGAAGACTATAAAAAATTAATTAATGAAATTTTCGAAAATGTAGAAGAATTGAGAGTTTATAATACAATATGTAAAGCAACAAGTTTGCGCCAATACTCTACCAGGGAATTGGCAAAGCGGGTTGATATGATGATTGTGGTTGGTGGGTTAAATAGTGCCAATACCACGCGGTTAGCTAAAATAAGTGAGAGAGTTGGAGTTGAAACCTATCATATTGAAAACGAAAAAGATATTAAAAAAATATATTTTAAAGGAAAAAAGAAAATAGGCATTACAAGTGGTGCATCTACACCGGATTATATTACCGAAAGTATAATTAACCAAATAAAAAAAGACTACCAGGCAAAAACCTGATAATCTTTAGTTTGCTATTAATAATTGTTAGTTTGTTTAAATTATAAAGCGATTTAAGATAATATTAAACAGCTTTTTGTACTTTGCCTGATTTTAAACATTGAGTACAAACATTAGCTTTACGGATTGTATTATTTTCTTTTATCCTAACCTTTTGAATATTTACAGACCACTTTCTATTACTTAACTTATGTGAATGGCTAATTTGCTTCCCAAATATCGGAGCTTTTCCACAAATATCACATTTTGCCATGATAGTTTCCTCCAAATTATATTACTTGAAAAATTACAAATTTTATTTTATCATAATTTAGTAACAATAATCAAGCACTGAGAATAAAATTAAAAAAAATAAAATTAAATAAATAAGAAACAATAAAACAACACATTAAAAGGAAATTTAAAAATGAGGATTATTGCTGGTATATATAAGGGGTTTCCCCTAAAATCATTTCCGGGAATGGATATCAGGCCTACTCCAGCTAAAGTTAGAGAAGCTGTATTTGACATATTGGGGTTTAAAATAATTGATTCTGATTTTTTAGATTTATTCGCAGGTACCGGGGCTATTGGGATCGAAGCCCTTAGTAGAGGAGCCAAAAGAGCAACCTTCGTTGATATTAATCCCAATGCAGTAAATCTGATAAAAGCAAATCTAAGTAAGATTAAGCAAAATGATTTTTCAGATGTAATAAAAAGGGATTATATGTATTCATTGAAAATGTTAAAACTTCAACAACGTAAATTTGATATAATATTTTTTGACCCTCCTTATTATAAAAATATTTCTAAAAAAGTATTAAATGAAATTGAAAAAAATAATATTTTGAAAAAAAATACAACAGTTATTGTTCAACACAATACTTATGAAGAAGTGCATGCAGAGCATCAAAAATTATCTTTCCTGAAGGAAAAAAAGTATGGTAAATCCAAAATAACTCTTTTTACCAATATATAAAATATGATAATTAAAAGGCATTAAAAAGGAGAAATGAATGATAAAAGCTATATATCCAGGAAGTTTTGACCCAATTACCAATGGACATCTTGATATCATCAAAAGGGCCAACAATATATTTGATGAAGTAATTGTAGTTATAGCAGAAAATTCGAAAAAAGAGTCTTTTTTCTCAATAGCAGAAAAGAAGGATATGATTAATAAAGTGGTAAAGAATATGAGAGGAATACAAGTCCAATCCTTTGATGGCTTATTAATTGATTGTGTCAGGACAAATAAAGCAAATGTTATTTTAAGAGGGATGAGGGCTATCTCTGATTTTGAGTATGAATCTCAGTTTGCTCTTATCAATAAAAAAATGGCTCCGGAAATTGAAACAGTTTTTATGGTAACAAGTACCAAATATTCCTATTTAAATTCCAGTATAGTGAAAGAAATAGCCTCTTTGAATGGGTGTATTGCAGATTTGGTGCCACCTTATGTTGCCAGACAATTGATGAAGAAAATAAAAAGAAACAATTAATATAATTATTAATTGTTTAATATGAGAACATTTTTGGTAAAATCCTGTTTCGCTATTCTGGCAGTTCCAAAATTATAACCTAATACATAAATATCTGTTGAAAGAATATCATAACCTAACATTTTTTGAATTATTTCATTGTCATTTTCTCTGTTTTGTTTGATAAAATTTTTTAATTTAATAATAATTGGTAATTCTGAGTATTTCTTAAGTTTTTTTAGTATAATTTTACCATTTTTTGTCATGCCAAGGACACGACAGTAAAGAGGACCTTTATTGTTAAATAATTCGATTTCTTGATGTGTTAAAAAAAACAAGCTGTGAATTAATACTCTTTGTATCCTGGTTTGGGTATAACGCTTGCTTTTAATTATTTTAATAAGTGTTTCTATATCGGTAGCCGAATTTGCTGCCTCTTTTATTCTATTTTCTAAGCCTTCTTGCACACCATGAATCATTTTTATTTCATCAGTTGTGAGTCTTCTTAACTGGCTAAATATTGCCTGCTCAAAAGACGATAGAGTTACCGGGTTAAAGCCTTTTTTAAATTCATCCTTGATTATATTATAGGAAAAATCGGGTAAAGTATTTTTCAATCCTTTTATAGAAGTATTTTTATTATATGAAAAGTTCCTGATTATTTTTTTTCTTATAGCAGTGGCACTGGAGTAATGCCCACCTAATGTATCTTGTAAGTAATTTGAGCCAATGCGCTTTATTGGAATTGGCATAATTGTGCTATTTTTATTTTTTAATGATATTAAATACTCTAAAGCCAGAATATTGTTCGGTTTCTGTAGCACTTCTATGATCTTTTCTATTCCATATTTGTTATATTTCTCTCCATATTTTTCATAGTATTTACAGAGTGCAATTTCTCTTATTTTTGGAAAATTATTTCCTTTTTTTATCCCTTCTATTAATATTTTTTTGTAAAAATCTGGTTCAGTTCTTAATACATCAGCTAAACTATTTAAAATGTCCATCTGGCTATTTTCGCAACCAAAAGCAACATGATTTACAATACCCAGTGAATCTAAAATATGAATACCCGCATTTGCAAAACCACGAGCATCCTGACTGGCAAAAACAAAAGGCATTTCTATAATAACATCAATACCAGCATTTAAAGCCATTAAAGTGCGAGTCCATTTATTTAAAAATGCAGGTTCCCCTCTCTGCAAAAAATTTCCACTCATTATGGCAATACAATAATCAGCCCCGGATGCTTCTTTTGCTTTTCGTAAATGATATAAATGACCATTATGAAAAGGATTGTACTCAGCAATTATTCCCAAAATTTGCATGATTCCCTCGATAAGTAAATATTTTTATGTTATACTATTATACTATAAATATACTATAAAAATATTTTAAAGATAACCATTAGGGAGGATTTTTAGACTGTCATGAATATCTCAGAAAAAATTAGACAAAATGCAAAAAAGAATATTAAGAAAATTGTGTTGCCTGAGGGAGAAGAACCCAGAATGATTGAGGCCGCAGAAATGATTTATCGTGACGGGTTTGCAAAGCTTGTTTTCCTGGGAAAAGAAGAAATAATAAGAAAAGAAGCAAAAGACGCCAATGTTAATTTTCCTGAAGAAATTGAAATTATTGACCCGGAATTTTCTAATAATTTAGACCATTATGCAAAAATTTATTATGAGTTAAGAAAAAATAAAGGAATTTCTTTAGATGAAGCCAGAGAATTAATCAAGGACCCGCTTTATTTCGGAGCTTTAATGGTATATCAAAATGATGCAGATGGCCTAGTAGCTGGTTCAGTTAATGCAACCGGTGATGTTTTTAGGCCTGCATTGCAAACTATCAAAACATCCAGGGATGTGAAAATTGTATCAAGTTCATTCATTTTAATCGTTCCCGGTTCTCCATATGGTGAGAATGGAGCAATGTTGTTTGCCGATTGTGCGTTATTTCCTGACCCTGATGCAGAAGAGTTGGCTGATATAGCGATTGCAAGCGCAAATACTGCTAAAGTACTAATAGGTGCAGAGCCCAGGGTTGCTATGTTGTCATTTTCAACCAAAGGTAGTGCTAAACATCCACTGGTTGATAAAGTTGTTAAAGCTACAAATATTATCAGGGAAAAGGCTCCATATTTAAAAGTAGATGGTGAACTTCAGGCAGATGCCGCCTTGGTTCCCGAAATAGGAAAACGAAAAGCCCCAGACAGTGAAATTGCCGGAAAAGCAAATGTGTTAATATTTCCAGACTTGCAGGCAGCTAATATTGCTTATAAATTAGTGCAAAGGTTAGCCAAAGCTGAGGCAATAGGTCCGATTTCTCAAGGAATGGCTAAGCCTATAAATGATTTGTCAAGAGGATGTACCCCAACAGAAATAGCTGATGTAGTAGCGATAACTGCATTACAGGCCCAGGGAATGTAAAACATCTTAAAATTTAAAGCTGTTTAAAAATATATATTTGCAAATATTGAAAAAATTTAATATAATTATGAGTCGTTATAAAAAATGAGGTATTAATTGCTTAGAAGAAGGAGGAGGAAAAGTGGCTTGCCCGAAAAGGAAAATATCAAAATCTAGAAGAAATAAGAGAAGAACTCACTGGGTAGAAAATACAATTAACCTGATAGAATGTCCAAGGTGCCATGAATACAAACTTCCCCATCACCTTTGTCCATCTTGTGGATATTATAATGGGGAAAAAATAATACAAGAAAAAACTAAAACAGAAACGAAATCTTAGTATGTATTTAATTTTATGTTTACAAAAAATATTTTAGTTCAAAACTGTTATTTTAATATAAAATTTGTATAATAAAAAATTTGCAGAGTGTTAAATTGTTTTGTACACTCTGCAAATTTTTTTAAGTTTTTGCTATATCATTAATTATAATATTATTTTTATATATAATACTTGATTTCAATGTTTATATTATATATACTAGCAGGTAATTGTAAAAACAACCTTTAATAGTTGCTCTTAATTATATAAATACATTAGCTGATAATGATTAAAAATATGACCAAAGAAAAAAGACAGGAAAAAATAAAAGAGAAAATAACTGCCAACCCTTTTTTATCTGATGAACAGTTGTCAAAAATGTTTAAAGTAAGTATACAAACAGTGCGGTTAGACAGATTAGAAATGGGTATACCGGAAATGCGGAAAAGGGTAATAACTCTTGCTCAGAAGGCGTCATCAAAAGTAAAAGCATTAAATAAAAATGATATAATTGGAGACTTAATTGATATTGAATTAGATAAAAGTGGCATTTCTACCATGCGTACTACAAAAGATATGGCATTTGATAAAAATAAATTAGTAAGAAGCCATTATATTTTTTCCCTTGCTGATTCTTTGGCTATGGCAATAATAGACTCTGATGTAGTTCTAACCGGAGTTGCACGTTTAAGATATAAGAACCCGGTTTATGCCGGTCAACTGTTGGTTGCAAAGGCAAGAATTGCAACAAGAAAAAGTAATAAATATTTAGTTTCAATACATATAAGATGTAATAATATCGAGGTATTTACTGCTAAATTGATTATGGTTTCCATCGAGTAAAATATTTTAAACTATATATTATAAAAGGTAAGGAGTTAATGAAATGGACATAATGGAAAAAGTTAAGAAAATTATTGTTGATCAACTTGGAGTTGAGGAAGATAAAGTTAAAGAAGATTCATCATTTATTGATGATTTAGGCGCAGATTCGTTAGATATCGTGGAATTAATTATGGCATTTGAAGAAGAGTTTGATATAGAAATTTCTGATGAAGAAGCTGAAAAAATCAAAGTTGTCGGTGACGTAATCCGTTACTTGGAGGATAAACAGTAATTATATAAATTAGATATTTTTGTTTATTGTAATATATGAAAGTGTCAAGAAAAAGGAGGCCCTATAATATAAAATTAACTGCGCTTGAGACAAAAATAGAGTATAAATTTAAAAATACTGAATTACTGGAAAGGGCACTAACACACACTTCATATTTCAAACAAAAAAGTGCTATAAATCATTTCCAAAGACTTGAATTTCTTGGGGATTCAGTGCTAAGTTTGATCGTCAGTGATTTTTTATATAAAAAATTTCCCTTTTTCTCTGAAGGTAGATTATCTAAATTAAAGTCTACAATTATAAGCCAAAAAGTATTGGCTTATTTTGCCAAAAGATTAAAATTGGAGAAATATATAGTTCTTGGAAAAAGTGTAGATTTGGCCAAGGAGAGAGGGAAATTTTCTATTCTTGCAGATTGCATGGAATCTCTTCTTGGAGCTATTTATTTAGATGGTGGCTTGAAGAACTGTAAAAGAATAGTTATAAATTTAATTAATAATGAAAATATTGATATTCTTATTGATGATTCTATTATAAAAAATTATAAGTCTTTTTTACAGGAAATAACCCAAAAAAAATTAAACTGCCTTCCAAATTACAAAATATCGCAAGAAATTGGACTTGACCATCAAAAGAAATTTTTTGTGAATGTTATTATAAAAGAAAAATATTATGGACAGGGAACTGGCAAAAATAAAAAAGAAGCAGAGCAAAATGCTGCGTATAACGCCTTAAAAAAAATGAAAGCGATTTAAGAAAGGCATTTAAATTGTATTTAAAAGAAATTGAAATAAGAGGTTTTAAATCTTTCGCAAACAAAATAAAATTGACTATTACACCGGGAATAACCGTTATTGTTGGCCCAAATGGATGTGGAAAAAGCAATATAACAGATGCTGTAAGATGGATTCTTGGAGAACAGAATATACGTTCCTTGAGAGGAAACAACCTTGCTGATATGATTTTTGCCGGGAATGATAATCAAAAAATGCGGAACTATGCTGAAGTATCAATATTGCTTGATAATGCCGATCGTAAATTATTCATGGACACTGAGCAGGTTGAATTAAAAAGGGTTATATATCGTTCTGGTAATACGGAAAATTATATTAATGGATTACCTTGCAAATTAAGAGATATTCATAATCTTTTCCTGGGAACTGGGTTGGGGAAAAATTCATACTCGATTATAGCTCAGGGAAAAGTAGATTTTGTTCTTAACTCAAAACCATCAGAAAGAAGAGTATTATTTGAAGAAGCAGCAAATATATCAAATTATAGAAATAAAAAAGAAGCAACCATTAAAAGACTGGATACAGTAAAAAACAACCTGCTGAGAATTAATGATATCTTATCTGAAGTTAAAGAAAACTTAAATTATTATAAAAAGAAAGCAGATGACCTACAACTATACTATTCATATCGTGATATTATTAAGAAATCAGAGTTTTATCTTTTAAGCCAGCAATATTTGCTTTATCAAAAAAAAATTGTCAATTTTAATAAAATGTTTGCAAATTTAAGGGAAGAATTAAAAACAATTGAGGGTTTTTTAAATAATCATAAGAAAAAAATAATTCAGGCAGAAGAAAAAAAAGAATTATTAGAAAAAGAAATAAATGAAATAGAAAAATTCTTTCAGGAAAATGAAACCGAGAGAATTAACTATAATAATCAATTAATATTATTGAAGCAAAAGCAAACAGAAATAACCCAAAGAATAAAAAGTATTCATGAAGATATTGATACTTCTAATGAGCAGTATAAAAAGTTTAAAGAAACAGTCTCCAGTATTGAAAAAGATATTCAAAAAACAGAATACAATAATTCAATAATATTAGAAAATAAAACCAATAAGGATGTTTTATTGAAAAATTATAACAAAATAGATATGTTTTATGATAAAGCAATTTCTAATATACGACTTAATATAGAAAAATTTTTCGATAAAAAAATTAATAGGTATAAAGAACAAAAAATAGAAGAACAAACATTGCTAAAAGCAACAGAGTATTCTCTATCAGAAATTAAAAATGAATATCTATCAGTAAGTGAAGAATTGAAAAGAAGCCAAAAGAGCCTTTATGATGCTGAGAATAATTTAGCTTATTATGAGAATGAAAAAATGCGCCAGCAGCAGGAAAAAACTTATTTGGAAAATTCTTTAAATAAGAGCAAGCTACTTATGGAACAAGAAGACAATATATTGCAAAATTTTAATAATGACATAGTATTAAGGACAAAAGAAAAAGAATTCTTAGTTGAATTAACAAAAAGCCAACCAAACAAAGAGAATAAAATAAATGAATATATTATAAAAAGAAATAATATTCAGAATCAGTTTAGTAGTTTTTCAAAAATATTTGAAATAATCCAATTCATACCTGATAATTTAAAAAATATATTTCATTTCATTTTAAATGATAAATTTCCTCTTTTGATAACAAGCAATTCAAAAATAGTCAATGATTTAAATAATGTTTTGAAAACAAATAATATTAATCAGGTTAAACTAATTATTGATAATAACTATAGAATTGCAAGAATTGATGATTATCAAGAAAAAATTGATAAAGAATATTCTATACAATCAAAAATATTAGGATTTGCAAATAAATTAATAAAATTTTCTCCTGAATACAATAATTTATTTAAAATATTATTAGGGAAAATCCTAATTGTAGAAGATATAAATACTGCACTAAAGATACATAAATATCAAAAAGGAAATCTATCAGTAGTATCATTGGATGGTGTTATTATTGATTCTAATGGAATAGTTTTCTTGAATATTAATTCTGAAAATAATAAAAACTATCATATTCTTCTACCAGCAGAGAAAATAGTAAAAATTGATAAAGATATAAGTAGGATAAAAAAGGATATTGTTGAGCACAATAAAATATATAATGTTGCTAAAAATGATAAGCTGCAGTTTGCAAAAAGAATTGAAGAGCTTGATAATAAAATTGATATTTATGTGAGCAAAATAAATAAATATAACAATAATGTTTTAGAAAGTAATAAGAAAATAGCAGGGTTGGAGACGCGTTTAAAAGATTTAAAATTGAAAAAAATTGCAGAAATTGAAAAAAAACAGAAAATAAATAAGAACATAGAATATTTTAAATCAAGTCTAGACAAAATAACAAGCTATACTAATTTAGTGGAATCTTATTATTTTTGTCTTTCAAAAATAAGAAATAATTGTAATAAAAATGTAGAAGACCTGAAAAAAGTAATTGAAAACTGCAAAATGGAGATAGGCTGGAATCAAGAAAGAAACACTATTTTGCAAAAAAGAAAAGTAGAAATGGAACATTTCGTACAGACATATAATAATGAAGATAAGATCAGGAAAGAAAAATTGCTACAATACAATAACGAAAAATTACGGCTAATTAAAGAAACAGATATTTTAGAAAAGAATATAAAAAAAACTACAGAGCAAAGGAAAGATTTAGATGATAGAAGAAGTAAACTAAAAGAAAGCATAAAAAACCAAGAAAGAGAAATAAGAAAAACTTATGAAGAAATAGAAATATATCAGAGAAAACTTGAAGAAAAAAAGAATAAACAACATGAGACCGAAATGGGCAAAGTCCAAAATCAAGAAAAAATGAACCATTTATTAACTACTATTAAAGAGCAATATAATTCTTCTGTAGATGAAATAATGTTACATAAAAATGATGTAAGCAGCCAGAAAGAAGCCTATACAAAAATAACAAAATATAAAGAAAAAATAACAGCAATGGGGCAATTAAATTTTGATGCATTACAGGAATATAAAAATCAATCTGACAGATATAATGATTTAAAAAATAAAAAAAATGATATTAATCAATCTAAGGAAAAATTGATTAATTTAATCAAAGAAATTGATTGCATTGCTGAGGATAATTTTTATAAAACATATCTTAAAGTTGAAAATAATTTCAAAGATATTTTTAAAAAATTGTTTAATGGAGGGCATGTATCCTTAGAGCTTACTAATAAAAATAAAATATTAGAAACAGGTATTGAAGTAATGGTACAACCCCCTGGCAAAAAATTACAGCATATTTCCCTTTTATCAACAGGAGAAAAGGCATTGACGGCAATAGCATTATTATTTGCTCTATGGAAAGCGAATCCTAGTCCTTTTTGTTTTTTTGATGAAATTGATTCAGCTCTGGATGAAGCTAATGCAATACGGTTAGCAACTTTTTTGAGAAATGAGGACTTAAAAGATGCTCAAATAATTATAATTACTCATCAAAGAGGCGTTATGGAATCGGCAGATGCGCTTTATGGGATAACCATGGAAGGTTCCGGAGTATCAAAATTGATGTCTGTTAAAATATCAGATACAGAGGAGAAGGAAAATTAAAAAAATATTTTATTCATTAAAACAGGGATTACAGAAAACTAGAGATGGGCTAATAGACAAATATGACCTTATATTTACAGATGCAGTAAAGGATAAAAGAGATTTTTTAGAAAAAATTGAAGAATTGTTAATTCTTTCTGATATTGGACCTAAGGTAACGTCTGAAATAGTAAAGAAATTTGAAGAAATTAACTTACATGAATTCAAGGATAAAGATTTTAATCATTTCAAAACTAAATTAAAGAATATATTAATCAATATGGTCCCTACGCAGAAACCACTACTAGAAATAAATCCAGATAATTTAAATATAATTATGGTTGTTGGAGTAAATGGCACTGGGAAAACATCCTTTATAGGTAAATTAGCATACTATTTCAGAACTAGAAGTAGAAAAATAATGGTAGTCCCTGCTGACACTTATAGGGCTGGAGCTATTAATCAGTTAGCATTTTTAGCCAACCAGGCAAGAACAGAAGTTTTAAATACTTCAGAAGGAGCTGACCCTGCTTCAGTAGTTTTTGACGGAATACATTCTGCCATAGCAAAAAAAAAGGAAATATTACTTATTGATACTGCCGGAAGATTGCATACTTATAATAATTTAATGAAAGAATTAGAAAAAATAAAAAGAGTTGCCAGCAAAACAGCTCCTAAATCATCAATAAAGACAATATTGGTTATTGACGCAACTACAGGACAAAACGGGATTATTCAAGCTCGCCAGTTTAAAAACTCTTTAGATATTAATAGCCTCGCATTAACAAAATTAGATGGCACGGCCAAAGGCGGAATAGCACTTACGATACAAAAAGAACTTAATATACCCGTAGAATATATCACATTTGGCGAAAAAATTGAAGATTTGACAGAATATGAAACAGAAGCATTTATTGAGGCACTTCTTGATTGACACCCTTTATTATTTTCTATATACTTATAGGGAATTTGCGTTAAGTATTCGCATGGTTTAGTATAATAATTATTTTTTGCCAAAATTTTATTTGATTTTTATGTATTTTATTTATTTAACCATAAAAAACCATCTTCTAAGAAGGTGGTAATGATTAAATGGTTTTATCGTAAAAAGATTAAAATAAGGCAGATGATAATATTTCACCTGAAGTCCAAAGTTGGAAATACTATTGTTTAAGTAAAGATTATGGCTAAAGGTAAAAATCAAAAATCGTAAGAAAAAGAGCTAAAAAGTCAAGTCCTTTCAGGGTTTCTTAAAGCCGTACGCTATGAGGGTGCGATATTTAATAATAGAATATGTTTTTATTAATAGAAATATCATTAAAATATTTTTTGTTAAAGAAATTCGGGTTGAGTAAAAGATGTTAAATATATTATCAGAAAAATTACAAAATATTTTAGGCAAATTAAAAAATAAAGGCAAAATTTCCGAAAAAGATATAAAAGATTCGTTAAGGGAAATAAAATTGGCTCTTTTAGAAGCTGATGTAAATTATAAAGTTGTAAAAGATTTTATATCTAGGCTGGAAAAACATGCGACTCAAGAAGAATTATCTGAAGTTTTAACACCTGGTCAGCATATGGTTAAATTAACTCATGAAGTTCTTACAGAAATATTGGGAAACGCACAGAGTGAAGTAAAAACAAATGTTGATATACCAACAATAATTCTTCTGGTTGGCTTGCAGGGCTCTGGGAAAACAACTACAGCAGCAAAATTGTCTTCAAAAATGAAGAGTAGTGGCCATAATCCATTATTAGTTGCTGCGGATAAAATAAGGCCTGCGGCTGTTGAGCAATTACACATTATGGGTAAGAAGGCAGGAGTTGAGGTTTTTTCGAGGGGGAGTAGTGAAAAAGCATTGCAAACTCTCATCGCGGCGAAGCAATATGCAATAGAAAATAAAAAAGATATAATAATTATTGATACTGCAGGCAGGTTACACATTGACCAAAAACTCCTTGAGGAAATTAAAAAAATTAAGAAATCTCTGGTTGTACATGAAACTTTATTAGTGTTAGATTCATTAATGGGGCAGGATGCATTGACGGTTGCCGATACCTTCAATCAAAATATTGGGCTTGACGGTTATATATTGACAAAATTAGATGGAGATGCTCGCGGTGGTGTCACTTTATCAATTAAAAGCATAACTGCGTTACCAATAAAGTATATAGGTGTTGGTGAAAAAATTAACGATATTGAACCTTTTTATCCAGATAGAATGTCATCAAGGATTCTTGGAATGGGTGATACAGTAGGCTTGATTGAAAAAATTGAAGCTAATTATAACCGTAATGAATTAAAAAAAATGGCAAAAAAGGAATTCAGGGAACAATTTGACTTAAATGATTTTTATGAGCAACTGAAGAGGCTGAAAAATATGGGTTCAATGGAAAAAATATTTGAGATGCTCCCGATACAAAACCTTGGTTTTGCAAAAAAATTAAATCAAGATATGGGTAACGGAGAAAAGGAACTCAGCAAGGTGGAAGCAATGATATGTTCAATGACCAAACAGGAGAGGGCTGAACCCGAAATAGTAAATGGCAGTAGAAGAAAAAGGATTGCAAAGGGTAGTGGTACAAACGTAAGTGATGTAAATAAATTATTAAAACAATTTTACAATATGAAAAAATTTTTAAAACAAGGTCCCAACAAAAAATCTATGGACTCGTTTTTTAGATAATATTTTAGTTAAAATTAAAATGAATAATAATTATTTGAAAATAGAGGTGGAGGAATAATATGTCAGCAAAAATAAAATTAAGAAGAGAAGGTGCCAAAAAAAAACCTTCTTACAAGATTGTAGTTATTGATTCTCGCAAACCAAGGGATGGAAGATTCATTAAAATGCTTGGGTATTATCAACCAACAAATGACCCATATGTATTTAAAGTTGATAAAGAAGAAAGTCTAAAATGGATAAGTCAGGGTGCAAAAATGACTAAAACAGTCGAATCCCTCTTTAAAGAGAATGGAATTTTTGATAACTTGGTAAGTAAATAACTAATTCAAATATTTTTTTGGAGAATAAATTGAAGGATTTTATTGAGTTTTTATTAAAAGAAATAGTTAATTTTCCTGAAAGTGTTAGAATTAATGAAATTAATAAAGAAAGCATTAATGTTTTAGAAATAAAGGTTGACTCAACTGATATTGGTAAAATTATTGGTAAACAGGGGAAGGTTATTAAAGCAATAAGAACAATAATAAAGGCAGCAACCATAAAGAGCAGCAAAAAGACACTAATAAAAATTATTGAATGATAGAGATGCTTTTCCCCATTAAGGTTAAGGATAATAAGTAAATAGATGGAAATAACCATATTGACCATATTTCCGGAGATGTTTGTTTCTCCTTTTTCAGAAAGCATAATTAAAAGGGCACAAGAAAAAAAACTAATCAATATAAATATTATTGATATAAGGGATTTTTCTAAAGACAAACATAGGACTGTTGACGATTATTCTTACGGTGGCGGTCCGGGAATGGTTTTGAAACCTGAACCAATCATCGAGGCGATAGAATATTTAAAAAATAACAAAAGAATTGGTTTGAATAGTAAAATTATTGTTACCTCAGCACAGGGGAAAATATTCAAACAGGAAATAGCTAAAAAGCTATCAAAAAAATCAAATTTAATATTCATTTGTGGAAGATATGAGGGAATTGATGAACGCGTTCGACAGATATTAAAAGCAGAAGAATTATCAATTGGTGATTATGTAACAACAGGTGGAGAAATACCAACGATGGTAATGGTTGACGTTATTATTCGAATGCTTCCAGGAGTTCTTGGAAAAGAGGAATCAGCAATTAATGATTCTTTTTATAATGGCTTATTAGATTATCCTCATTATACCAGGCCTGAAAGCTTTAGGGGGTATAAAGTGCCAGGAGTCCTATTATCAGGCAACCATAAACAAATTGAAACTTGGAGAAAAAGACAGTCTTTATTGGAAACAATAACTAAAAGACCTGACTTATTGGTAAATAGAAAATTTACCAAAGATGAAATAAATATTTTAAAAGATTTGAAAACAGATGAATAGTAAAAGAAAGGGAGCAAATAATGGATTATATCAAGGATATTGAAAAAGAAAATTTAAAAAAAGAAACTTTTGAAGCAAGTCCTGGTGATTTAATAGAAGTGCATCAAAAAATTGTCGAAGGAGAACGAAAAAGGATACAGGTATTCAGGGGTATTTTGATTGCCCAGAAACATGGCGGTAGTAGAGAAACTATAACTGTGAGAAAAGTAACAAAAGGTATTGGAGTAGAAAAAATATTTCCAATCAACTCTCCAAATATTGAAAAAATAAAACTGGTCAAAAAAGGTTCCACAAGAAAGGCCAAACTGTATTATTTAAGAGACAGAGTAGGACAAAAAGGACTAATGAGTTAATAATTATAAATGTATCCTATCTTTTAATTTGTTTAAAAAAAATCAATATAAACAAAAAAAAATAATTTATTTGATAAAAAAAATTAATTTTTTATCCAAAGAAAGAAAAAGGCTCGAAAAACTAAAATATTATGAAAAAAAATGCCTTTCAAGTGGTTATACCTATATTGCTGGGATAGATGAGGTGGGCCGTGGTGCTTTAGCAGGTCCTGTAGTCGCTGCAGCTGTTGTTATAAAAAATATTGATTTGTTCTATATAAGCCATCTAAAAGATTCAAAAAGATTAAGCAAAAGTAAAAGAGATGCTCTTTTCGAATTAATTAGAGAAAAAGCAGATGATATAGGACTAGGAATAGTAGACCCTGATTTGATTGATAGAATAAATATAGCCCAAGCAACCTTTTTAGCTATGAAAAGGGCAATTATCGCTTTAAAAAAAACGCCAGATTATGTTTTAATAGACGGCTTTAAAATTCCTTTTATTAGTATCCCCCAGGACAATATTATTAAAGGTGATAATAAAAGTGTTTCAATTGCCGCAGCATCCATTATTGCCAAGGTTTACCGTGATAATATTATGATTGATTTTCATAATAAATATCCTTTTTATGAGTTTAACAAAAATGTCGGATACGGGACAAAAAAACATATTAGCGCAATAAAAGAATATGGGATTAGCCCTATTCATCGTAAAACCTTTAGAGGTGTAAAAACTGAACAGACTATAATTGAAAAAAATAAACAGAAATCACTTTTTTGGCATGAAGCATATATAAATGAGTAATATAGGAAAAATTGGAGAAGAAATAGCTGCTCAATATTTAATAAAAAATGGTTACAATATTTTAGATAAGAATATTAGCGCTCCCTTCGGTGAGATTGACATCATTGCTGAGAAAAATAATTGTATATGCTTTGTGGAAGTAAAATCAAGAAAAACTGAAATATATGGCCTTCCAGAGGAAGCAATTACAAAAATGAAAAAGAATAAAATAATCAAGGTTGCACAGTTTTATATAAAGAAGAAACACATCAAAGAAAAATTGTTTCGTTTTGATGTTATTTCTATCTATTTTAATAAAAATACAAGACAAAAGATAAGGCATATTAAAAATGCCTTTTCCCAATAAAAATAATAGATTGTAGGTGTTCTATTGATTTCTAAGCTTCTTAGTACTGCTCTTTTTGGAGTGGAAGCATTTTTAGTTGAGGTAGAGATAGATGTTTCAAATGGACTTCCTTCTTTCAATATTGTGGGCCTGCCAGATACCGCTGTACAGGAGTCAAAAGAAAGGGTAAGAGCTGCAATTAAAAATGCTGAATACCAGTTTCCCATGCAGAGAATAACTGTTAACCTGGCTCCTGCTGATGTTAAAAAAGAAGGGCCTGCCCTTGATTTACCAATAGCTATCGGTATATTATCAGCAAATAACCAATTAAAATCTTTTTCATATAAAAAATACATAACAATTGGAGAGTTGTCTCTAAATGGTCAAATTAGACCAGTCAATGGAATACTATCAATAGCATTGATGGCTAAAAAAATGGGAATAAATAATTTAATCGTACCAGAGGATAATGCTATGGAAGCTGGCATTGTAGATGGGATAAATATTTTTCCTGTTTCTAATTTAAGAGAGGTAGTAAAATTTCTAAACCAGGAAATAGATATTTCTCCCATTATCATTGACAAAAAAGAAATAATAAAAAATATTGATGATTACCAAATAGATTTTACAGATGTTAAAGGACAAAATCATGCTAAAAGAGCTATAGAAGTTGCTGCTGCAGGTAGTCACAATGTAATAATGATAGGACCACCTGGTTCTGGAAAAACAATGCTGGCAAAAAGAATTCCAACCATACTACCATCCCTATCTATTAGAGAGTCAATAGAAATAACCCGATTGTATAGTGTTTCAAACCTATCAAACAGAAATTACCCTCTTATAACACGAAGACCTTTTCGATCTCCTCACCATACAATTAGCAATATTGGTTTAATCGGTGGTGGACGTATTCCAAAACCAGGGGAAATAAGTATGGCTCATAACGGGGTATTATTTCTTGATGAATTACCTGAATTCAATCGCTCTGCCTTAGAATCGCTTAGACAGCCTTTAGAAAGTGGGAAGGTAACAATATCCAGGACACTTAGGTCTGTAACTTATCTTTCTAATTTTATGTTAGTAGCAGCAGCTAATCCATGTCCATGTGGGTTTTTTGGTGATCCTGTGAAGCAATGTACTTGTACAGCTTATCAAATAAGAAAATATAAATCCAAAATATCAGGACCTCTTTTAGATAGAATTGATATACAAATAGAGATACCAAGATTGGATTATAGAGAATTGACAAACAGAAATGGGAATAGAGACAATTCTAGTATAATAAGATATAGGGTAGAGAAAGCAAAAAAAATACAACAGGTTCGATTTAAAAATAAAAATATTTATTGTAACTCACAAATGAATCGAAGAAATATTGAAAGATATTGTAAAATAACTAACGATGGACAGAACCTCTTAAATAAGGCTATGGACAAACTAAAACTAAGTGCTAGAGCTTATGACAAAATATTGAAATTAGCAAGGACAATTGCAGATCTGTCACAATCGGAAGATATTAATGTTTCACACCTATCAGAAGCAATACAGTATAGAAGTTTAGATAGGGAAGATTTATTGTAAATTTATTTTTAAAATAAAATAAAAGGGCGTAGGATTTATTATGATAAAAAATATATTAGCTCCATCAATATTGAATGCCGATTTTTCTTGTCTTAGAGAAGTACTTGCCATGTTAAAAAAAAGTAAAATAGATTTAATACATCTTGATATTATGGATGGTAATTTTGTACCGAATATTTCCTTTGGACCAGTAATTGTTAATACTGTTAAAATGAACACTTCAATCCCGTTAAGTGTTCATCTAATGATTGAAAGCCCGGAAAGATATATCAATTCTTTTTCGCAGGCCATGAATAAAGGCGACTGTCTTACCATTCATGTAGAAGCTTGTAAACACCTGGACAGTACGTTACAACTTATTCACGATTCTGGTCTAAAGGCAGGTGTGGCATTAAACCCTTCTACTTCATTAGAATCAATAAAATATGTTTTAGATAAATTGAATAATATTCTTATTATGACTGTAAATCCAGGATTTGGCGGTCAAAAATTTATTCCAGCAATGCTGGCAAAAATACGTGCTACCAAAAAAATAGTTATTGAGAATAAAAAAGATATTGATATTCAAGTTGACGGAGGGATTAATCTTGAGAATATATTAACTGTTAAGAATGCCGGGGCTAATATATTAGTAGTTGGTTCTGAAATATTTAAATCAAAAAATCCAGAAGATACTATTAAAAAGATAAAAAATATATTGTAAAAATAGAGCAAACTATGACGATAAAAATTGCTATTATTGGAAAAACAAATACTGGTAAGTCGACTTTATTCAATCGCTTGATTGGATATCGGAAAGCTATTGTACTTGGAGAAGAGGGTATCACTCGCGATAGGAATTATGCTGACTTTGACTGGGAAGGTATGAAATTTACTTTAATTGATACCGGAGGAATTGACCGCAACAAAAAAATGGACTCTGTACAGGGGAAAATAATCGAACAATCAAAAAAAGCTATAATGGAATCTAATATTATTTTGCTTATGCTTGATGTTCTAACTGGTATTCAAGATGATGATATTGATATTGCCAAGTATATTCTTAAGCAAAATAAAAAAACAATTTTAGTGGTTAACAAAAATGATATAAAAAATAAAAATTATTTTCCAGGAGATTTCTTCAAGCTCGGTTTAGGAAGTCCACTGTTTATATCAGCAGAACAGGGTAGAAACATTGGAGAATTATTGGACAGAATTACCAGGATGACTACAAATAATAATAAAAGCAATACGGAAAGCAAGGATGTTGACGATTTCTCAATAAATATTGCAATTATAGGAAAGCCAAATGTGGGTAAATCAAGCATATTGAATGCATTGTTAAACGAAGAAAGACTAATTGTCGATAACTTTCCGGGGACAACCCGTGATTCCATTGAAGCGTCATTATATTTCGATAAATATCAATTAAAATTTATTGATACTTCAGGGCTTCGTAGAAAAAAAAATGTCAAAGAAAAAATAGAATATTTTAGTAATATCCGAACAATGGAATGTGTCAAGAAGTCAGATATTGTACTATTAGTATTAGATGCAAATCAACACATAAGTATGCAGGATAAGCATCTGGCAGAAAGAATTCTGGAAGAAAAAAAGGCCTGTATTGTTTTGCTAAATAAATATGACATATTTGCCCAAAACCAGGAGATTGATAAGGATTTATTATTAAAAATAAGCAGACATGAATTAAAATTTCTAAAAGATACTCAAATACTGACCAGTATAGCAATTGGCCCAAAAAAAAATATAAATAGGATTTTAGAAGCAATTATACATTTATATAATGAATATAGTAAAAAGATTTCAACTCCTGAGTTGAATAATTTTTTACAAAAAATAGCAATTCAAAATCCCCCAAAAATTATCAATGGCAGAAGACTTCATTTCTATTATATAGCCCAGATAAAGGTGAGACCACCAACATTTAAAGTATTTGTAAATGAGCCTAAACTTTTATATAATTCATACCAAAGGTATATTGAAAATAAGTTTATACAATATTTTAATTTTAAAGGCATTCCAATAGTGTTTTATTATAGCGAAAGAAATAAAAAAAATAAACGGTAAGAATGAAATGATACATATATTATTAATTTTGTCCAGTTATTTAATAGGCTCTATCCCTTTTGGATATCTGGTTGGAAAGTATTTAAAAGGAATAGATATAAGAAAATATGGAAGTGGTAACATCGGGGTCGCCAATGCCTTTAGGGTAATGGGGAAAAAGTATGCCCTATTAGTATTAATTGGTGATTGTATAAAAGGATACCTTGCTGTAATGTTATCTAAACTATTTTTCGCAGAAATGATTTGGTTTTTTTTATTGGTTGGAATTTCTGCAATTATTGGTCATAATTGGTCTGTTTTTTTAAAATTTAAAGGTGGAAAAGGAATCGCAACAACCTATGGAGTTGTTCTGGCTTTTTATCCATTAATTGCAATAATTTCAGCAATAATATGGGCCTTAATAGTTATTGCAACAAAATTTGCCGCACTTGGCTCTATTGTATCTATTTTTGTAATGGCGGCCTTGAGTTTTTTGTTCCAGACGCCTTTTGAATTCAAAATATTTGTTATTATAATTCTTTTATTTGCAATCATCAGGCATGGCTCTAATATTAATAGGTTAATAAATAAAAAAGAAAACAAAATTATCCCTGATAAATAAATATTTTTATTTATTAGAATATTATTGGTATAGGAAAATAAAACATGAGCAAAAACCTTATAATTGTAGAATCTCCCACCAAGGAAAGAGTGTTGAAAGCAATGCTGGGAGAAGGTTATCAGATTACTTCAAGCAAGGGACATATTAAAGATTTACCGAAATCCAGATTAGGAATAAATACAGATAACCATTTCGAGCCTACCTGGATAATTGTTCCAGCTAAACGTCAAATGATTAAAAAACTAAAACAGATGGCTGAAGGAAAGGAAACCATCTTAATTGCAACCGATCCTGACCGAGAGGGAGAAGCAATTGCCTGGCATATTGCTAATGAATTAAACTTAGAACAACATAAATGTCGAATTGTATTTAATGAGATAACTAAAGATATCATTCTTTATTCTATCAAATATCCCAGAAAAATTGACATGAATGTTGTTGATGCCCAGATTGCACGAAGGTTACTCGACCGGTTAGTAGGATATAAAGTTAGCCCATTATGCTATAAGTTCGCCCGGGGGAAAAGTGCCGGAAGGGTACAGTCTGTTGCAGTGCATTTAATTGTAAAAAGAGAAAAAGAGATTGAGGCTTTCAAGCCTGAAGAGTATTGGAAAATAAATGCTATTTTATTAAAGAAAAATGGAAATAATGAAAAATCCTTTGAGGCTTTGTTAGTATCAAAGAAAGATAAAAAAATAGAAATCAGAAATCAGGAGCAAGCTGAAACTCTTTGTGATGAAATCAAAAGCTATCAGTTTATTGTGTCTGATATAAAAAAAAGAAAAGAATATAAGCATCCTCCATTCCCATTCAAAACAAGTACATTACAGCAGATGTCATATAATAAACTAAATTTTTCTGTAAAACGCACTATGCGTGTTGCCCAGCAATTATATGAAGGCATCTCTATACCGGGTTGTGGCACTCTGGGATTGATTACTTATATGAGAACAGACTCTAATAGAATTTCTGAAGAGGCAAAAAATAATGCCAGAAAATATATAATAAATAATTTTGGAAAAGAATATGTTTCATCCGGTAAAATTATTAAAAACAAAAAAGTAAAAAATAATTCGAAAGTGCAGGATGCACATGAGGCAATAAGACCAACATCTATTGACCTATATCCTGAACTAATAAAGGAAAGCCTGTCACCAGATCAGTTTAAACTTTATCAATTAATCTGGAAATATTTTATTGCAAGCCAGATGAAATCAGCCTTGCTCGAAAGAAGTAATGTCAAGATAAATGCAAAAACATACATTTTTGAATTAAATGGTACAAAAATATTATTCCCAGGATATTTAAAAATATTGAAAGATAATGACATTGAAAAGAAAATGTTACCAAATCTAGAGATTGGTGAATGCTTATCACTAATCAAATTGGATTCCAAGCAGTCATTTACAAAGCCCCCGGCAAGATATAATGAAGCAAGCCTAGTAAAGGTTCTAGAAAAAGAGGGCATAGGAAGACCAAGCACTTATGCAGTGATTATTGACAAAATACAAACCCGTAATTATGTAGAAAAGGAAAATAAAAGATTTTTCCCAACTAAATTAGGATTTGTAGTTGATGAATTTTTGATGAAATACTTCTCCAACATTATCAATGTAAAATTTACTGCTAACATGGAAAGCAAGCTAGATAAAATTGAATCGGGAGAAGATAATTGGCAAAAAATATTGGATATTTTTTATCAGCCATTGCTGCAGGACATAAATAAATTAAACCAAAATCCACCCAAAAAGTTAATTGAACAAACTAAAGAACTAACTGAAGAAAAATGTTCAGTTTGTGGAAATAAGATGGAAATAAAAAATGGGCCTTACGGAAAATATCTGGCTTGTTCAGTTAGTTCAGTGCAACATCCTACGAAACCTTATATGATTAGAATCGGCGTTTCCTGTCCGATTAAAGGTTGTGGTGGTGAAATCATAAAACGTAAAAGTAAAAAAGGAAGAGTATTTTATGGTTGCAGTAATTATCCAAAATGTAGTTTTTATTCAATGAATAAACCCATTAATGAAACATGCCCCAAATGCGGGTCTATTTTGGTTAAAATAGATAACAAGAAAAAAGGCGTTTTTTATAAATGTAGCTCGAAGGAATGCGATTATCGCAAAAGGCCAGATAAAAATGAGTAAAAATAAAAAATTAATAGTGCAAAATCAATTAAATAATTATAGAAAATATTTGGAAGAAAGAAAGAACTTCTCTTACAACACTATCAATGCATATTTAAGGGACTTAGAAGATTTATTCTTATACCTCAATAATATTAACAAGATTGCTGACTTTTCCTTGATAGATTGCCTGCTTATAAGAAAATATGTTGTTTTTTTAAAGCAAAAACGATATGCTGATAGGACAATAGCAAGGAAAATATCTTCTTTTAGAGTGTTTTTTAAATATTTAATGCAACAGGAATTAATTAATAGCAATCCAGCAGAATATGTGCAAATCCCTAAAGTAAAAAAAAGATTGCCAGATTTCTTGTTTTATGAAGAAATAATCAAGCTAATTCAGTCTTTCAAAGCAAATAACCCTACTTCTAAAAGGGATAAAGCGATTATAGAATTATTGTATGGAACCGGAATGAGAGTTACAGAGCTTTCTGATATAAATATAAATGATATAAGTTTTCAAGATAATACGATAAGAGTTCTTGGCAAGGGTTCTAAAGAAAGAATAGTACCTTTTAGCGATCCGGTTAAAAAGGCAATAGAAAACTATTTAGTATACAGAAAGCAAATTCCAAATGTTAACTATCGGCAATTAATATCAGATAAAGCATTATTTATTAATAATATTGGGACAAGGCTTTCAGCTAGAAGTATTCGAAGAATTATTAATAAGTATATTAAAATTGCCTGTCTTAACAAAAAAATCAGCCCGCATGTTTTTAGACATACTTTTGCAACCCATTTATTAAATGGTGGTGCTGATTTAAGATCGGTGCAAGAATTGCTCGGACATGAAAGTTTGTCTACAACACAAATATATACTCATATTACCAAAGATAGTTTAATAAAAACATATAAAAAAACTATTCCAAGAAAATGATTCTTTTCGAAGATGTTTTGATGCAATCAAAGGTATTTGTGTTCTGTGTATATTAAAATTTATCATAACAATGTTATAAAAATAATGAACATAATAATTACATAATTGATTAAAGGAGATTGAAATATTATGTATAGAGGGACAACAATTCTGGCTGTTAGACGAAAAGATGAAATTGCTATTGCCGGGGACGGCCAAATTACAATGGGAGATACTATTGCTAAAAACGAAGCTAAAAAAATAAGGAAACTATACCATGGAAAAGTGTTAACTGGTTTCGCAGGAGGGGCAGCTGATGCGCTTACTTTATACGAAAGATTTGAAAACAAATTGGAAGAATTCCAGGGAAATCTTAAAAGAGCATCAATTGAACTGGCTAAAGATTGGAGAACTGATAAAGTACTAAGAAGGTTAGAGGCATTGCTGATTGTGGCCGACTTGCAAGATATGTTCACTATATCTGGAAATGGTGATATTATAGAGCCTGATAAACCAGTTGCAGCAATTGGCTCTGGTGGATCTTATGCTTTAGCATCAGCACAGGCCTTACTTGGTTTCACTGAATTATCTGCTTCCGAAATAGCCCTGAAATCATTAAAGATTACAGCCTCAATCTGTATTTATACAAATGACTATATTGCAGTAGAATCACTAAAAAGTTAATGGAGGTAATTATGCTAAAAGATTTAATGCCAACTGAAATTGTTTCAGAATTAGATAAATATATCATTGGACAAAAAAAGGCAAAAGAAACTGTAGCAATTGCCTTAAGAAATAGGATAAGAAGGAAAAAATTACCTAAAAAATTAATCGATGAAGTGACTCCCAAGAATATTATAATGATAGGTTCAACAGGTGTGGGTAAAACAGAAATAGCCCGAAGGCTGGCAAAAATTGTAAAAGCACCATTTATAAAAGTAGAGGCAACGAAATTTACTGAAGTAGGTTATGTTGGCAAAGATGTTGATTCGATGATAAGAGATTTAGTGCAAGTATCGATTCAGCTTGTTCGCGCTGAAAATATTGACCAAATACAAGAAAAAGCTGAAGAAAAAGTAGAAGAGCGTATATTGAAAGCCCTTTTCCCAAGTATTAAACATGATGAAATAAAAGATGAAGCGCCAATAGATTACAATAAATCTCAATCCAGTATTAAAAATGACAATCCCCAGGATAAAGTAATTAATCATGATTTCAATAGTAAAGATTTGCAACAGGAAAGATTTTATAATACGAAAGAAAAACTAAGGGAAAGACTGAGAAAAGGGCAATTTGAAGATAAAATAATAGATATCGAAATTGAAGAAAAAGAACAGTCCTCTTTAGATCTGTTTTCAAATATGGGTATGGAGGGGATTGGGATTAATTTTAAAGATATCATGGATAGAATGTTGCCAAGCAAGAAAAAAAGGCAAAAAATAAAAATATTGGATGCAAGAAAAGTTCTCCTGGACGATGAGATTGAAAAAATGTTAGACTCAAATAAAATAGCAAGAGAAGCTATTAAAAGAGCTGAAGAACTGGGTATTGTTTTTATTGACGAAATTGATAAAATTGCTATGAGCGAAAAATCATATGGACCTGATGTTTCCAGGAGTGGTGTTCAAAGAGATATCCTGCCAATCATTGAGGGCTCCTCAGTCATAACAAAATATGGAATCATAAAAACTGATCATATCCTATTTATTGCCGCAGGTGCCTTTAATTCTTCAAAGCCCTCAGATTTAATTCCCGAATTACAAGGGAGATTTCCATTAAGAGTAGAATTAGACAATTTAAGGCAAGAGGATTTGGAAAGAATTTTAATAGAGCCAGATAATTCGCTGATAAAACAATATGAGGCACTTTTAAGAACTGAAGGAATTCAATTAGAATTTCAGGAGGATGCTATTAGGGAATTAGCAAGAATGGCTGTAATTGTTAATGAACAGAATGAAAATATAGGCGCAAGACGGTTATACACCATACTTGAAAAATTGCTAGAACGTATTTCATTTAATGCTCCTAAAATTGGGAAACGAAAAATAATTATTACTAAAAAATATGTAAAAACAAGATTGCAAAATGTAATTCAAAAAGAAGATTTAAGTAAATACATATTATAGTTATAATTATTTACTTATCTTGATTATCAAAACTAATTGTGTTATACTTATTTGGTTTTTAGCTTGCTTTATCTTATAATATAACTATGATAAAATATTTAAAATTATTTTAAAAATATTAAAAGGAGAGTGATTATTTGAGCGTTGTATCTATGAAACAATTATTAGAGTCTGGTGTACATTTTGGACATCAAAAGAGGCGGTGGGATCCGAGGATGCGCCCTTATATTTTTACTGAGAGGAACAATATCTACATTATTGACTTACAACAAACGGTAAAATTAATAGATGAAGCTTATAGTTTTGTTCACAATCTCGCCAGGAACAATGGTAATGTCCTATTTGTAGGGACTAAAAAACAAGCCCAGGAATCAATCAGTTTAGAAGCAGAAAAATGCGGTATGCCATATATAAACTACAGGTGGCTTGGTGGCACACTAACTAATTTTAATACAATAAATCAAAGGGTTAAACGTCTTTTTCAATTGGAAAAGATGGAACAAGGAGAAGATTTTAATTTTCTTCCAAAAAAAGAAGTTATTATTTTAAAACGGGAAAAAGAAAAGCTTGAAAAACTTCTGACTGGTATTAAATATATGGAGAAATTACCCGATGCCTTATTTGTTATTGACCCAAAAAGGGAGAAAATAGCGGTAGCGGAAGCAAGGAAATTATCCATTCCAATTGTAGCGGTTGTTGATACCAATTGCAACCCTGAAGAAGTCGATTATGTTATACCAGGCAATGATGATGCAATAAGAGCAATAAAATTAATGACATCAGTTATCGCAGATGCAGTTCTCGAGGGTAAAAAAGCAACTATAGAAGATAAGGATAATGCTAAAGACGAAAATGTAAAAATAGCAGTGTAAAAATTTATTCAATAAACAATATTTGTTATCTTAAAGGAGACTTAAAAGATGAGCATTAGTGCTAAACTAGTTAAAGAACTAAGGGATAAAACCGGTGCAGGTATGATGGATTGCAAAAAAGCCTTAACTCAGACTAATGGCGATTTAGAAAAAGCAGTTGATTATCTTCGTAAAAAAGGCATACAGTCTGCTAGCTCTAAATTTGGCCGAAAGGCTTCTAATGGCTTAATTGCTTCATATATTCATTTAAATGGAAAGGTTGGGGTGTTGCTGGAAATAAATTGTGAAACAGATTTTGTTGCCAAAACACCAGAATTTAATGAATTAGCAAAGAATATTACACTCCAAATAGCTGCAGCAAATCCAAAATACATTAAAAGAGAAGATGTTCCAGAAAATATAATTAACAAAGAAAAAGAAGTATATTTTGGGCAGGCTGAAAATTTAAATAAGCCGAAAAAAGTTCTTGATAGTATCGTAGAAGGTAAACTGAATAAATATTTTAAAGAAATTTGTCTGCTGGAACAAGAGTATATTCGCGATTCAAACAAGACGGTTAACCAATTGGTATTAGAGGAAATAGCAAAACTAAAAGAAAATATTATACTCAGGCGTTTTGTTAGATATCAACTTGGAGAAGAATAAAACTACTTAAAATGCACAAAAATAACCCTGTTTATAAACGAATATTGTTAAAATTGGGCGGAGAGTCATTTTCTTTAGAAAACAAAGGCGGAATTGATGTTGATAGAGTTAAATTTATTTCTAAAGAGTTAGCTGATATAAAGCAAATGGGTATCCAAATTGCAATTGTTATTGGTGGCGGAAACATTTTTCGAGGAAGACAAGCCAGCAAGAAGGGGATTAACCAGGTATCCGCTGATTATATGGGAATGTTAGGTACCGTTATTAATGCCCTGGCTTTGCAAGACTCATTGGAAAAACTTAATATCGAAACAAGAGTGCAAACTGCTATTGAAATGAAAGCAATTGCAGAACCTTATATTAGAAGAAGAGCGATTAGACATTTAGAAAAAGATAGAATAATTATATTGGCAGCTGGTACCGGTCATCCTTTTTTTACTACAGATACTGCAGCTGCATTAAGGGCTATTGAACTAGAAGCGGATGCAATATTAAAGGCAACAAAAGTAGATGGTATTTATGAATCCGATCCACTTTTAAATGTTAATGCCCTAAAATATAAAAAAATTAGCTTCCTGGATTTTTTAAATAAAAATTTAAGAGTGATGGATGCAACATCTATCTCTTTATGCATGGAAAACAAAGTTCCGGTTATTGTATTTAATTTGAATTTGCCAGGTAATATAAAAAAAGTTATTTTAGGTAAGCCTATTGGTACAATTGTAAAGGAGGATTAATGATGTTAAATGAAGTAAAAAGTGAAGCTGAACAAAAAATGAAAAAAGCTATCAGGATTTTAAAAGAAGAACTGTCACACATAAGGACTGGAAGAGCTTCAACTGCACTGGTAGAAAATATAAAAGTAGAATATTACGGTGCCCCAACTCCTTTAAAAGAAATAGCCAGCATATCTATACCTGAGGCTGATTTAATTGTTATCCAACCTTGGGATAAAAATTCTGTCAACGATGTTGAAAAAGCTATCTGGAAAGAAGATATTGGTTTGACACCCAACAATGATGGCAATGTCATACGATTATCAATTCCACCTATGACTGAAGAAAGAAGAAAAGAGATAGCTAAATCAGTAAAAAAAGTGACTGAGTCTTCAAAAGTTGCCATTAGAAATGTAAGAAGAGAAATAAATGACAAGATAAAGAAAATGGAAAAATCCAGTGAAATATCAGAAGACCAGAGTAAAGAATTGTTTAAGGAAATACAAGATTTAACAGATAATTATATTAAAGAAATTGATGATATTTACAAAGCTAAAGAATTAGATATAATGAAAATTTGAAAAACATTGATGGTTTATCCGGAGGAATGTAAGGAATTATAAAATAAATATTGATTTATCATTATAGAATATAGTAATCCCCCTTTTTTATTATGTAATTTTAAAGAAAAAAGTTTTTATATGAAACGGGGGTTTTTTTATAAGACAATAAAGGTAGATAATTCAATGAAAATTTATGACAATTCAGAAGTTATTCAAAAAACTAAAATACTTCCAAAGCATTTAGCGGTTATAATGGATGGTAATAGGAGATGGGCTAAAAAACATAATCTTGCTATTTTTATGGGTCATAGAGAAGGCGTAAAGACCATAAAAATGATTATTACTGAATCCATAAAAGCGGGGATAAAAATACTAACATTATATGCATTTTCTACCGAAAATTGGAAAAGAACTCAAAAAGAAATTAATTCTCTAATGAATTTATTTGGCGAAGTGATTGAAAAAGAAAAAAAGAACTTAATCGAAAATCAAATCAAAGTAAATTTTATTGGTAACAGGAAATCATTATCAAAATCCTTGAAATTAGCAATGGGTAGCCTGGAAAAAGCTACTGAGAAAAACTCCGGGCTTATTCTAAATATTGCTATAAATTATGGCGGTAGAGCAGAAATATGCCACGCTTTTCAGTCCATATTTTTAGAAATTAAAGAAAATAATATTGAATTCTTAGATATTGATGAAACAATAGTTAACCAGCATCTATTTACATCTGGAATTCCTGACCCCGATTTGCTAATTCGAACAGGAGGGGAAAAAAGAATAAGTAATTTCTTATTATGGCAAATTGCTTATTCTGAATTATGGTTCACAAAAACATTCTGGCCAGATTTTTCTGAAAATGATTTTTGGAAGGCTTTAAACGATTATGAAAAAAGGGTGAGGAAATTTGGGGGAGAAATTTGAAAAAATAAAAATACGGGCATTGACTATTATTGTAGGAATCCCCATTGTGCTATTTATTATCAATTTAGGTGGCCCAGTATTTTATTTAACTATTGCCTTAATAGCTATTTTAGGCTTATTTGAGCTGCAAAATATTTTAAAAAAAAGATATAATCCTTCTTTGTTTCTTGGGATATTATTAACATTATTTTTTTTATTTAGGAAATTTTTACCCGAATCTTTCCCTGCTAATGATAATTTAATTTTTACAATAATTATTTTAGCTATATTTATTGATAACTTTTTGGGAAAAGAAAAAAAGAAAAATATGGTTACAAATATTGGTATAACCCTATTCGTGGCTATATATATAGGTCATTTATTGTCTTTTTTAATTAATATAAGAATTATGCCTAGCGGTAAAATATTTATTATTTTCGCTTTATTTGCGACCTGGATGAATGATATATTTGCCTATCTCTTTGGTGTTAACTTTGGGGAAAAGCATATTTTTCCAAACATCAGTCCTAACAAAACCCTGGAAGGCTCTATTGGTGGGCTTTTTGGCGGATTATTATGTGGCATACTGTTTTATTTCTTGATTCCAAATAAATCATTTATGATAATTATTTTTGGCCTGGTTGCGGCTTTTTGTGGTCAAGTAGGAGATTTATTTGAATCCATTATTAAAAGAAATTTTAATGTGAAAGACTCGGGTAAAATAATACCAGGGCATGGCGGAATACTTGATTTTGTTGACAGTATTTTATTTTCTGTTCCCATTATGTATTATTTTCTTAACTATTTATACATTTAAGCTCATATTCCAAAAAATAAATGGAGAAAAGTTTCATGAAAAAGCGTTTAACAATATTGGGGTCTACTGGTTCTGTAGGCAAACAAGCATTAGAAGTAATTCAAAATGAACCAGAAAATTTTGATGTTTTTTGCTTATCTGGCTGGAAAAATCTTGACCTTCTTAAAACACAGATTGATAAATTTAAACCAAAATATGTGGTTGTAAAAGATGACAAGCTTGCAAAAGCCTTGAAAAATAAATTAAAAAATAAAAGCGATTGCAATATATTATATGGGGAATATGGCCTTATTAAGATTTCAACTATAAAAGAAATTGATATGATAGTGGTGGCAATTACTGGCATTACTGCTTTAAAACCTGTAATGGAAGCAATTAATGAAAAAAAAGAGGTTTGCCTGGCTAACAAAGAAATAATAGTTTCTGCAGGAGGGCTTTTAACTGATAAGGCAAAAATTAATGGAACAAAGATAATACCAATTGATAGTGAACACAGTGGTTTATTCCAATGCATTCAACCTGAATATTATGATAGTGTTGAAAAAATTATTATTACTGCATCAGGTGGGCCATTCTATAATTTAAAAGAATCTGCCCTGGATATGGTTTCAGTGGAGGAGGCTTTAAATCACCCAAATTGGAAAATGGGCAATAAAGTAACTATAGATTCTGCGACATTAATGAATAAAGGCCTTGAAGTTATTGAAGCATACTGGCTTTTTAATATGCCGCTCACTAAGATAGAAATTTTGATACATCCCCAAAGTTATATTCATGCTCTGGTTCAATATGAAGATGGTAGTATGATTGCTCAACTAAGTAATCATGATATGCGCATTCCTATACATTTTGCTTTACATTACCCAAAAAGGTTCAAAAATAATTTAGCAAGGCTAAACCTGGCAAAAATTGGTCAATTAACCTTTAAAAAACTTGATTCTAAAAGATTTCCCAGTATTGATCTTTGCTACGAAGCAATCAAACAAGGAGGGACATTTCCCGCGGCATTAAATGCAGCAAATGAGATTGCTGTTAATGCTTTTTTAAATCAGGGTATAAAATTTAAAGATATTATAAAAGTAGTATCTATGGTAATGGAAAAGCATAATAATAAAACAAATCCGAATATCAATGATATAATTAACCAGGACAAAGAAACAAGAAAAATAGCTGAAAAAGTATGTTCTGAAATGAAGTAATAATATCTGTAACTTTAAAATTCCTGTCATATTATTGAGAGGGGAGATATTTAAATTGTTAACTGTATTATCTTTTGTTTTTGTTCTTGGAATAGCCATTCTGTTTCATGAATTTGGACATTTCATTACAGCAAAAATAGCAGGAATAAGAGTATTTCGTTTTTCTTTTGGTTTTGGTCCAAAAATTGCTGGTGTTTTCTGGAGAGGAACTGAATATATATTGTCTTTGTTTCCATTTGGTGGTTATGTTAAAATGGCTGGCGAAGATAAAAACACTGAGAATAACGAGATAACAGAAGAAAACTTTCCAAATGACAATGAAAGATTTGATAAAAAGCCTTTTTTTGTCAGGTTTGCTGTAATATTTAACGGTCCTGTTATGAATCTTATTCTATCAATAATACTTCTAACAATTGTTTTTTTCTTCTCTGGAACAGCACAAGTAACAAATACTATTGATAATGTTGCAGAAAATAGTCCTGCTGAAAAAGCTGGAATTATCGCTGGTGACAAAATAGTGGCCATTGATTCAAATACAGTAGAAAATGCTGAGGAAATTTCTGAAATAATTAACCAAAGAAAAGATGAAATAATTCACATTCGCTTTATGCGAAACGGTGATTTCTTGGAAACCGAAATTGTTCCGGAATATAATACCGAATATGATAGGGCAATGATAGGTATTACTTTAAAAGTGGATATTATCAAGCTTACATTCTTTCAATCTGTCTCAAGATCAATAAAAATGTTTTTTGAAATTATAAATTTAATTATAATTGGTTTTTTAGAAACTTTTACGGGAAAAATGCCAATAGAGCTTGCAGGTCCATTGGGTATTGCTCAAATGGCTGGAGAAGCTGCACGGATTGGATTCTTAAATTTACTGTTTTTTACATCAGTAATAAATATATTTTTAGGAATTATAAACCTTTTTCCAATACCAATATTAGACGGAGGTCAAATAGTTTTATTAGCAATTGAAAAAATAAGGGGGAAACCTCTAGAACCTGAACATATAAATTTCCTTTATATTATTGGTTTCGCACTGATAATCATGATATTTTTAATTGCGACTTATCAAGACGTTTTAAGGATTTTTTCAAGGTAGCAAGGAAATATAAATGATCATAATTAATATTAAGAGAAGAAAAAGTAAAGTTGTAAAAATTGGTAACCTAAAAATTGGTGGATTATTTCCCGTTTCAGTACAATCCATGACTAACCTGAATATCAAAAACACCAAGAGTACTATCAAGCAAATAAAACAACTTGAAGAAGCAGGTTGTGACTTGGTCCGTATTGCTATTCCCGATATTGAAGCATGCCGTTTTATCCCAAATATTAAGAAACATTTGCATATACCAGTTATGGCAGACATACATTTTAGCTATCCCATAGCTATCGAGGCAATAAAAAATAATGCTGATGGGATAAGAATCAATCCCGGCAATATAAAGCAGGAAAGTCAAATTATTAATATTATTGAAGAAGCTCGAAAAAAAAACATCTTAATACGTTTTGGTATAAATGCAGGGTCTCTGGATAATAAAATATTACAGAAATACAATGAACCAAATTACAAAGCAATGGTTGAACAAACTGAGCATTTAATTAGCTTTTTAAAGAAAGTTAATTATTATAATGTCATTCTTTCGATAAAATCAAGTAATGTATTAGATACCATCAAGGCCAATCAAATTATTGCCAAAATGACTGATTATCCATTACATATTGGAATCACAGAAGCTGGTTTTGATAGAAATGGAATTACAAAATCAGCAATAGGAATTGGTATTTTATTGTATGAAGGCATTGGAGATACTATAAGGGTTTCTTTGTCCGGTAATCCAATACAAGAAGTTTTAGTCGGTCATGATATATTGCGTTCTCTGGGTATAAGGAATAGAGGTATTAATATTGTATCTTGCCCTACCTGTGGTCGATGCAATGTTAATATCCATGAAATTGCTAAAAAAATAGAAGTCAATTTGAAAAATATTCACCATCCTTTAACTATAGCAATTATGGGTTGTGTTGTGAATGGTCCAGGTGAAGCAAGAACAGCTGATGCCGGGATTGCTTTTAATAATCAAGAAGCAATGATTTATAAGAAGGGTTCATTTGTTGGCAGATATGAAATTGATGATTCTATAAAAAAATTGTTAGAGATAATTAATTCTTTGTGTGATAATAGATTAAATAATGAAACTTCTTAATTAGGATTTATATATAATTATTGTATAATAAAAACAGCATAAACCTAAGACAGGTGACAATATGAAAATATCAGCAATAATTCCTGCTTATAATGAAGAAATCACTATTGGCGATGTCATAAAAATAGTAAAAAAGGTTCCAGAAATTAATAATATTATTGTGGTAAGTGATGGCTCTACTGATAATACCGTTGGTATTGCCCGCGAATTAGAAGTAGATGTATACCAGATGAAAGAAAATATTGGAAAGGCTGGAGCTATAAAAAAAGGATTCGAAAAAACCGATTCAGATATATTGCTTTTTTTGGATGCGGATTTAATAGGCTTAAAAAAAGAGCATATTTATTCCTTGATTAACCCTATTAAAGAAAATATTGCGGATATGACTATTGGTATTTTTTCACAGGGGAGACTCTTAACAGATTTACCGCAATTTATTATGCCTTATTTATCCGGGCAAAGGGCGATGAAAAGAAAGATTATTGACAGTATTCCAAATATGGATTTATTAAAATATGGATTAGAAGTTGCTATTACAAAGGTTGTAAAAAATCATGATTACAAAGTGAGCAAAGTAAAGCTTCATAATTTAACCCAGAGAGTGAAGGAAGAAAAATACGGGTTAGTGGAGGGTACCAAAAAAAGGCTTCAAATGTATTTAGACATTGTAAAGCAGTTAAAATCTGATTAGAACATGAATATATCTTCCCTTAAAAATTAAATTATTCTAAGATTTAAGATTTAATAATAAGATATAATTTAATATTACCTATTTCTATCTATTACCAAAAATTGACTAAAAGACATATTTATGATATCTTTTTTTAATGTGCATATTTTGCTGATTATTAATAGAAAAAGTAGCCTAAGCTTTTTATATTAACACTTTTGGAGAGTTATATTATGTTAAAAAAAATAATTACTGAGTTAAAAGATACTGAATATGAGGCTGAAAAAATTATTGAGGATGCCCGGTCAAAAGCCAATAAAATGATTCAGGATGAGAAAGACAAACATGAGCAAATGAAGAAAAAAATAATTGAAGAGTGGAATAATAAAGGACAAAAAACTATTGAAGAAAGAAATAAAAAAGCCCGTAAAAATGCCAAAGAAATATACGAAAATAGCCTAAAAGAAAAAGAAAAGCTTAGAAAATCGTTTAATAACAAATATGAAGAAGCAATCAAAATGATATTAAATAACCTGGTGGGATAAAATGGCAATATCTAAAGTTAAAAAATTTCATATTTTTGCACATTTATCAATAAAAGAACAACTATTAAAAGAATTGCAAAAATTAGGTTGTGCTGAGATTATACATATTGGGGGGAAAACTGCATTTCATGATTGGGAAAATATTGATGATATTGGAAATAATACAAATGCGGAATTAAATAAAGTCAAATTTTGCATTGGCCTACTCTCGGATTATGAGGAGAAAGAAAAGAAAGGATTAGAATCATTATTTCCATCTAAAGAAGAAGTTAATTATGAAACACTTATAGAATTATCAAAATCTCTGGATTATGAAAAAATATATAAGCAATGCAAAGATTATGATAATGAACTTAATCATCTTAAATTGCAGGAAAACAAATTATTTGCTATTCAAGAAGAGCTTAAGGATTGGGAAGAGCTTGACCTTGATTTATCCACAGTGGAGCAATCAAAATATATAAGTTATTTATTAGGAACAATATCAAAAGGCAACCTTGATAATTTGATTAGCGAATCAAATGAAAAAATTAAAAAAATTGTTATTGAACAGGTTAAGGAAGATAAAAATACATCAAAAATTGCGATTATCTGTTTAAAAGAAAATACAGAAAAAGTCCAGAAAATATTGCAACAATACCATGTCGAAATGTATAAGTATAGTCATTCTTTTTCAGGAACACCAGCACAAATTTTAGAAAAAATATCTGAAAATATGAAAGAAATTTCTGAAAGAAGAAAACAGATACAAATAGACTTAAAAAATATTTATAATGAAAATAAAGAAATATATAAAATTTACGATTACTTGATCATTGATAAAGAAAAAGAAGAAGCAATTAGCCTTTTAAAAAGAAGTAAAAAAACATTTGTAATTAAAGGCTGGATAAAGAAAAAAGATATACCTGAATTAAAAGACAAATTAAAAGAAAATTTCAAGGCTTATGAGATACAATTCAGTGAACCTGAAGAAGATGACAGGGTTCCAGTTGCCTTAGAGAATCATAAATTAGTTCAACCTTTTGAGGTCATTACTGAACTATATAGTTTGCCAAATTATTCTGAAATGGACCCAACACCAATTCTTTCGTTATTTTACTTCATCTTTTTTGGATTATGTTTATCTGATGTAGGATATGGAGCTGTATTAGCAATTCTATGTTATCTTGCCATAAAAAAACTCGGAATGGAAGGTGGAGCAAAAAAGTTATTTACTTTACTTTATTATTGTGGTATCTCTGGAATATTTGGAGGAATTATTGTCGGAAGCTGGTTTGGTGATATTTTAAATTATTTACCACCCGCCTTTAGCAGTATAAGGTATTTACTGGTGGATAAGCTATCATTATTTAATCCCACAGATAACCCACTACCTCTATTAATTCTAAGTATTTCTCTGGGTATAATTCAAGTTTATACTGGAATAATTTTAAAGTTTATAGATAATGTTAATAAGGGTAAATTGATTGACGGAATAATGGATCAGATATCCTGGTTAATATTTTTAACCGGAATTATTATGGTTTTACTTCAGAACATGATAGCTCCCATTTTTGGAAAAATCGCATGGATTCTTTTAATAATCGGAATATTGACACTTGTTACAACCCAGGGAAGAACAAATAAAAATATTATCCTGAGAATAGGTAGCGGAATTCTTTCTTTATACGATATTACCGGGTATTTTAGCGATGTTCTTTCCTATTCCAGATTATTTGCACTTGGCTTAGCAACTGGCATTATTGCTACTATGTTTAATATGCTTGCAGAAATGGCAAATATGCCTTATATAGGAATTTTTCTAACTATATTAATTCTTTTTATCGGGCATGTTTTTAATTTATTAATTAGTGGACTAAGTGCATTTATTCATGATGCTAGATTACAATATGTTGAATTTTTTACAAAATTTTATAAAGCCGGCGGTATATCTTTTAAACCGTTTGGCTTAAAAACAACATATACAAAAATTATAAGTAAAAATTAAAGAAATAAGATTAAAAAATATTTTATATTTTATAATCTTCTTCTATTATTCCAAAGAAGAAAATGAGAGAAAAGGGGGATTTATTTAATGACAGATGGAATTGTTCTTGCCTATTTAGGAGCAGCATTAGCAATAGGATTAGCGGGTTCTGGATCTGCAATAGGTGTTGGGATTGCTGGAACTACCGGTACAGGAATAATGACTGAAGACCCGGGTAAATTTGGATTAGTCTTATTATTGCAGGCATTACCTGGTACACAAGGTATTTACGGATTATTAGTAGGTTTTTTAGTATTAACCAGGATAGGTATTTTTGCGGGTGTTCCAGAACAGCTAACTATTGACCAAGGATGGCAAATATTGTATTCATGTCTTCCTATTGCAATTGCTGGATTCTTTTCTGGGATTTATCAAGGCAAAACTTCAGCCGGTTCAATTGGCCTTATATCTAGAAGACCTGAAGAAACTGGTAAAGCTGTTGTTATGCCTGCTATGGTAGAAACTTATGCAGTTTTAGCCCTGCTGGGCTCAATATTATTACTAAATGGTGTTGTTATCTAATTTATTGTCTAATAAAAGCAGGAGTATTATGAATGTCGATTAAAGATATCAAAGATAAAATATTAGAAAGCGCTACACAGGAGAAAGATAAAATTATTGAAGAAGCTAATAATGAAATTAATTATTTCAAAAAAAATGCGCATTATGAGATTGAATCCATAAAGAAAAGCATTAAGGAACGTTATGAACAGGAAGCTGAACTGGAAGAAAAAAAGATTATCACTGAAGCAAAGCTTGAAACCAACAAGAAGGTTCTTTCTGAAAAACAAGCCATAATTAAAGATATCTTTCAGGAGGCAGAAAAAAGAATAGAAAATATGAATAAGGAAAAATACTTTCATTTCATGGAAAGATTGATTATTGAAAATACTGAAAGTGGAGATGAAACTATATATTTAGGAAATAATGAACGGAAAGAAATAAACCAGGATTTTATTAACAATATAAATAAAAAACTGAAATCCAAAGGCAAAAAAGGTGAGTTAAAATTAGCAGAAAAAACGCTTAACATTAAAGGCGGGGTTGTCCTGGGAACAGAGGAAATCAGAAAAAATGCTTCTCTTGATGTAATTTTCGACAAGATTAAAGATAACATCGAAACAAAATTGAACCAATTTCTATTTCAAAAAAATGGGGAATAGAATGCTTAAATATATTAATGAAAATACCAACACTCAAGAGGAATATGGCTATGCCTGTGCTAGAATACGAGAACTGGAAAAAAGTTTGTTAACACAGGAAATCCTGGATAAAATGCTCGAAGCAACGGATTTAGAAAACGCCTTAAAAGTTATTTCAGAAAGTTCTATAGAAGATTATGTTTTCGAAAATACACAGGCAATATCTATAGACAATTATTTAGAAAAAATACTCAGAAAAACTATTAAAATAATTAGAGATATTTCTCCTAATACATATTTATCTGAACTTCTTAACTGGAAATATGATTTTCATAATCTCAAGGTAACAATGAAGGCAAAATTACATGCTAAACAAGACACAATGCCAACATATGATATCGGAAATATAAGGTTAGATTTATTGAAAGCAGCAGTATCAGAGGGTAAATACCAGGTTGTTCCTATGTTAATTGAAAGATTTATAAGGCAAGCCGAGGAGGAATATACGAAATCTGAAGACACCCAATTAATAGAAAGTTTATTGGATAAAGGATATTATGAAACGATTTTTAAATTGTTAAAAGAGTTTAATCAGCCTTTTTTATATTATTTTTACAAAAAAGAAACTGATTTAACAAATATAATGATTGCTTGTAGATGCAAGATTAGAAATATCAAAAAATCAAAATTAACTGAATTTTTAATAAAATACGGTAATTACCCCACTCAAAAAATACTAGGAATCTATGAGAATTCTGTTCATTCATGGCCTAATTATTTTCAAAAAACTGATTATAGTGAGCTGGTTGAAACAGGGATAAAATACTGGCAAGAAAAAGGTTCTTTACTTGAACTAGAACGACTAATTGACAATTATCTTTTAGATTTGTTAAAAATTGGTAAATATAATTCTTTCGGTTTAGAGAGTATTGTTGGTTATTACTATGCTAAAGAGTTTGATATCAAAAACATGCGAATGATTCTGAATGGCAAAAGATACCATCTACCACAAGATATTATTCAAAAAAATTTAAGGATATGCTATGTCTAATATTGCATTAATAGGAGAAAAAGAAGTAATTATTGGGTTTAACTTAGTAGGAATACAATTATTTCCAGTAGTTAATTCAGAAGAGGCAATAAAAGCTCTTAAAGATTGTAATAAAAATAATTTTGCTATTGTTTTTATTACAGATAGCATAGCTCAAAAAATAATAGATAAAATTGAGGAATATCAAAAAATATCATCAATATCTATTTGTATCCTTCCAAACCGAATTAAAGATACTAACCTGAATATAAATATACTAAGGAAAAATGTTGAGAAAGCTGTGGGTACAGATATTTTGTTTAGAAAAGAGGGATAATATGCAACAAAATACGGGCAAGATTGTTAAAGTCTCAGGACCGGTAGTTATTGCAGATGGCTTAAGAGGGGCTAAAATGTATGATGTGGTGCAAGTTAGTGAAGGAAAATTAATCGGTGAAATAATCGAATTAAATGAAGACAAAGCAACCATACAGGTTTATGAGGAAACTTCTGGAATTGGGCCTGGTGAACCAGTGTATACTACCAATTTACCATTAAGTGTTGAGCTTGGACCAGGATTAATTAAATCAATTTATGATGGGATTCAAAGACCTTTAGATATTATTTTTAAAAATGAAGGTGCTTTTATTGCAAGAGGAGTAGAAGCTGAAAGTCTGAATAAAACAATAAAATGGGATTTCAAACCTTCAGTAAAAAAAGGAGACCAGGTTAGTGCCGGTGATTGCCTGGGAACAGTGCCGGAAACTTCTATTATTACACATCGAATAATGGTACCAATAGGTATTGAAGGTGCAATAGAGAGCATCAGCGAGGGGAGCTATAAAGTCATTGATACTATAGCTAAAATTAAAGATAAATCTGGTAAAGTGCATGATGTTAAAATGTTACAAAAATGGCCTGTACGAAAAATGCGACCATATCAAGAGAAAATGCCTCCTAAGGAACCATTGATTACCGGACAACGAGTAATTGACACCTTTTTTACTATTGCAAAAGGGGGTACTGCTTGTATACCAGGTCCATTTGGAAGTGGTAAAACGGTAGTTCAACATCAACTTTCTAAATGGTGTAATGCTGAAATCATAGTTTTTATCGGTTGTGGTGAAAGAGGTAATGAAATGACAGATGTTCTGCAGGAGTTCCCGGAATTGATTGACCCCAACTCTGGTAAACCCTTAATGGAAAGAACAGTTTTGATTGCAAACACCTCCAACATGCCTGTCGCCGCCAGAGAGGCTTCAGTTTATACAGGAATAACAATTGCAGAATATTATCGGGATATGGGATATAATGTTGCTTTGATGGCTGATTCAACCTCCAGATGGGCCGAAGCGATGCGGGAAATATCTGGAAGGCTGGAAGAAATGCCTGGAGAGGAAGGCTATCCTGCCTACTTGGGAACAAGAATCGCGAGTTTTTATGAAAGATCAGGTAGGGTTAAATGTCTTTCATCTAAAGAGCAAGAAGCCACTATAAGTGTAATTGGTGCGGTATCTCCACCTGGAGGAGATTTATCAGAACCAGTAACTCAAAATACCTTGCGAACTGTGCAGGTATACTGGAGTCTACAGGATAAATTAGCCTATAAAAGGCATTTTCCAGCGATTGACTGGTTAAAAAGCTATTCTTTGTACCTGGATCAGTTAAGTAGTTATTTTAAAGATGAAATTAATGATAATTATATTCAAACCAGAACTATTGCTATGAGTATTCTTCAGGAGGAATCAGAATTAGAAGAAACAGTCAGACTTGTAGGTATTGACGCTTTATCGAAAAAAGAACGCCTTACCCTTGATACAGCACGTGCTATAAGAGAAGATTTTCTGCATCAAAACGCATTTGATGAGATTGATACCTATACTTCTATGAAAAAACAGTTTTTAATGTTGGATTTAATTATATTCTTTCATAATAAAGCCAGAGAAATGATTGAAAAAGAGGGAATTTCAAATGAACAATTAAACCAATTATCTGTTAAAAATAAGATTGTACGTTCTAAATTTATTTCAGAAGATGATTTAAAAGAATTCCAAAAAATAAAAGACGAAATAGAAAAAGAAATTAAGTCCTTAGCATCCAACAATAAGGGAAAGGATGAATAATTTATGATAAAAGAATATTCAACTATTACAGAAGTAAATGGTCCATTAATTATCGTTAATAAGATAAGCAATGTCAAATATGATGAATTGGTAGAAATAGAATTATCTGATGGTGAAAAAAGAAGAGGGCAGGTATTAGAAGTTTCCGAAGATAGGGCAATTGTGCAAATGTTTGAAGGAACAACTGGCATAGATGTTTCCAATACAAAAGTACGCTTTTTAGGCAAGGTAATTGAAATACCTGTTTCTACTGATATGCTGGGTAGAATATTTGACGGTTCCGGAAGACCTATTGATAATGGACCTGAAATAATACCAGAAAAGCGTTTGGATATCAATGGTAGCCCTTTAAACCCTTATGCTAGGGATTATCCCAATGATTTTATTCAAACAGGTATTTCGTCTATTGATGTATTAAATACGCTAGTTAGAGGTCAAAAGTTACCTATATTTTCCGGTTCCGGGCTGCCACATTCTAAAGTAGCCTCGCAAATTGCCAGACAAGCCAGGGTATTAGGGAAGGAAGAAACATTTTCTGTTGTTTTTGCTGCAATGGGTATTACTTTTGAAGAAGCAAACTTTTTTATAAGTGACTTTAGAAGAACTGGTGCCATTGAAAAAAGTGTTATGTTTATCAATCTTGCTAATGACCCTGCTATAGAGAGAATAATTACTCCAAAAATGGCTCTTACTTCAGCAGAATATTTAGCATTTGAAAAAGATATGCATGTTTTGGTTATTTTAACAGATATGACTAATTACTGTGAAGCATTAAGAGAAGTCTCTGCCGCTAGAAAAGAAATACCAGGAAGGCGAGGATATCCCGGATATCTTTATACTGACCTGGCAACTCTTTACGAAAGAGCCGGTCGAATTAAACAAAAGCAAGGCTCAATAACTATGGTTCCAATATTAAGTATGCCAGAAGATGACAAAACACATCCCATTCCAGATTTGACCGGTTATATTACTGAAGGACAAATAATTTTAGCCCGCGAATTACATTTAAAAGGAATTTATCCACCGATAAATGTATTGCCATCTTTGTCAAGATTAAAAGATAAGGGTATTGGCGAAAATAAAACTAGAGAAGATCACGCTAATGTGATGAATCAATTGTTTGCATCTTATGCGCGAGGAAAAGAATCTAAAGAGCTTGCAACAATTTTAGGCGAAGCTGCTTTAACTGAAGAAGATAAAAAATATGTTAAGTTTTCAGATAAATTTGAAGAAATATTTGTCCAACAGGGAGAAAATGAAAACCGTGATATAGAAAAGAGTTTAAGCATTGGATGGGATGCGCTGGCAATGCTGCCGGTAAATGAATTAAAACGAATAAAAGATGAATACATAGAAAAGTATTTGCAGAAATCTATAGATGATTCTAACAAAAAAGAATCATAAAGAAATAAGAAAAAATAATATATTAGTTTTAAAGGATACACTGATACATTAGCGAATATACTCAGCCAAGATACCAATAAGGAGTTTAAAGAATGATATTAGCAGTTAACCCTAACCGAATGGAATTATTAAGACTAAAGAGAAGATTAGCTCTGGCTAGAAGAGGTTACAAACTGTTAAAAGATAAACGTGATGCACTTATACAAAAATTCATTAAACTTGTACATGAAAACAGAAAATTAAGAGAAGAGTTTGATAAAAAAATGCGGGAAAATATAAATGATTTTCTTGTAGCGAGTCTATCTATGGGAAATAAAGATTTAGATTCTATTTTTTTATTTCCAAAAAGAACTTCAAAGGTGAAAATCTCTCATCAAAATATAATGAGTGTCCAAGCTCCTCATTTTGAACTTATCGAAGAGGGTGAATTATATACATATGGTATGGTTAATAAAAACCCCGGATTGGATAATGCTTTAAAAAAATATAAGGAAATTACTCCCTTAATGGTCAAAATGGCGGAATTAGACAAAACAATTGTTCTTTTAACTGAAGAAATAGAGAAAACAAGAAGAAGAGTCAATGCATTAGAATATGTAATGATTCCAAATTTAGAAGATACTATTAAATTTATAACAATGAAATTGGATGAAATGGCAAGGTCGAATAATTCTGCTTTAATGCGCATTAAAGAAATGATTCGCGGCGAATAGCATTGTTTTCACAAGTGAATTTAGTTTATATATAATTGCGAAAAATTAAAAAATATATTATGTAATATTTTCATAATTTCCTGTCGTTTTTCAAATAATTAATTTAAATATTTATCTTATTTTACTTCCTAAGTATAATAATTTTCCCAAATCATATTTCTTTTCTTATTTTGACAATTTTTATAGAATAAAAAGCATAAATAATGTTATTATATTTATAGATTTAATATAGATTAAATATTAAATTACCCTGGAATGTGCCCGTGGCTTAATTGGATAAAGCGACGGCCTCCGGAGCCGTAGATTGGAGGTTCAAATCCTCTCGGGCACACCTGATAAATAACAAATTACAAAATACATTAAAATACATTATTTAAGAATATTATAATAAAAGTTGTGTGTATAATAATGATTTATAAATTAGCTTGTTTTTTAGGAAAGATATTAAGCTTTTTGTTTTGGCCTATAAAAGTGAAAGGTGAAAAATATTTAAGCAAAACCGGCCCAATAATATTAGCTGCTAACCATGTTAGTTATTTAGATCCAATAGTATTAGGAACTGCTATTAATAGGCAAATTCATTTTATTGCAAAAAGAGAAGTATTTGATGTTCCAATACTGGGAATTATTGTGAAAACACTTGGTGCTATTCCAGTTGATAGAAAAAAGGCAAGTATTATTTCTATAAAAAAGAGCATCAATATTTTAAAAAATGGAAAAATATTAGGTATTTTTCCTGAAGGAACTCGTTCATTGAATGGAGAACTACTGGAATTGAATGTCGGATTTATCAAAATAGCATTAATGTCAAATGCACCAATAATGCCAGTAGGAATTCATGGTACATATGATATTTATCCGCCAGGTTCAACGATACCTTCTTTTTTAAAAAGAAAAAATATTTATGTAAATATTGGCAAACCAATACATCTTGATAATACAAGAGAAAAAGATATAAAATATCAAAAAGAGTCTCTTTTGATAATAGAAAGGACAATAAAAGAGTTGATCAATTCTTGTAAAGCAATTGATACATAAAGTTTTTCGTAAATATTGTGAGGTATATTATTATGTTTTCCATATACAAAAAAAAATATATTGAATTAATGTTTTTTATAATTATTGTTTTTAGTTTAGCTATTTTCAATGGAAATATTTATGCCATTGATAATAATTATGTTATTGAGAAAACCTTTGGTGTGTTTGGAAGCAGGGAAGGAGAATTTAATTACCCTGTTGGTATAACTTTAAACAAGGATAACAATATATATGTTACTGATTGGGAAAATGACAGAATACAAATATTTAACAGTAATGGTGAAATAATTGGTACCATTCCTGATGAGAATGAAAATAATCAACTTGACGGACCAGTAGGCATAACATTAGATGAAGATGATAATATTATCGTAGTGGAACAACATAATAACCGTTTACATAAAATATCAAAAAATGGAAAATCAATGCAAATATTCGGACAGAATGGTAGTAATCCCGGAGAATTTGATAATCCAAGGGGAATAGCCCTTGATAAAGAAGGTAATATATATGTGGTTGATACTGGCAATAATAGGGTTCAGGTATTTTCTAAGAATTTTGATTTCTTGTATTCTTTTGGTAGAGAAGGAATGGGTGATGGAGAATTTTATTATCCAAGGGGAATAGCCCTTGATAAAGAAGGTAATATATATGTAGCAGATACTTTCCATCATCAGGTACAAATTTTTAACCAAAATGGTCAATTTATGAAAAGACTGGGAGTTGCTGGAAGTGGTCCTGGTGAATTTAATGGTACTCGTTATATTGCTATCGATAGTGATGAAAATGTTTATGTGACTGACTATAGAAACGGTAAAGTGGTTCAATATGACTCTAATCTTGCTTTTGTAACTGAATTTGGGCATGAGGAAAATGATACTTCTTTGCATTATCCTGAAGGAATAGCTGTTGATGATAGAGGCTATATATATGTTGCTGATGCTGGAAATAATCGAATTGTAAAATATTGTATTTCAGAAATAATCATTAATAAACAACTGGGAATGGAGTATATTGAAGAGGAAGAATGGTTGAAAGCTATAGAATCTCTGGAAAATGTGATAAAAAAAGATCCAAAGGATTACGAATCTAGAAGAGCAATGGCATTTGCATATTTTGAAAATGGACAATTCAAAGAAGCTATAGACCAATATAACATAATTTTGCAAGATTATCCAAATGACCAGAATGTCGAGCTAAAAATTGTTGATGCTCATTATAGATTAGCATCAGAATATAGCAGTGACGGTAAATACAAGGAGGCAGTTAATCACTATAAAACTGTTATTGCCAGTCAGCACGATTATCCAAATATCAAAATAGATTATTACTTAGCTTATTTAAAATACATATATAATTCTTTGTTTTTCAAAATTATTTTTATAATAATAATAATTGCGGTTATTATTTTATTTATCTTACCAAAAATATCAAAAAAGAAGAAAAAAGGCGGTAAACACTACCGCGGTAGAACCAGGTTTTAATATTCTATCTCTTGTAATATATATAATGGGAGGTTTAAGATGGAACACACAAGAAAAGCTATGGTAGCTGGCTCATTTTATGATGCAGACAAAGAATCATTATCCAAACAATTAAAAGAATGCTTTCTTCATGAAATTGGACCTCAAAAGTTACCTGAAAACACTCAGAAAGAGAGAAAAATAATAGGGATTATTTCACCACATGCGGGCTTTATATTTTCAGGCCCTATCGCTGCACACAATTTTTTAAGTTTATCATATCAAAAAGCACCGGATACAGTAATACTTTTTGGACCCAATCACCGAGGTTTAGGAGAGGCGGTTTCTCTAATGTCTTCTGGTTTTTGGGAAACACCACTTGGTAGTATTGAAATCGACAAAAAACTTGCAAAAAATATTATTGATAATGATAAAGAAAATATTATACAAGAAGACACCCAAGCTCATCTCTTAGAGCATTCTATTGAGGTACAATTACCATTTTTACAGTTTATTTATTCTAAGTCTCAATTTAGAATAGTTCCAATAAGTATCACTAATCAACAGTTACCTACAATGGAAAAACTGGCAAATACTATATTTACAGCTACACAAGATAGCTCATGTTTATTTATTGCCAGCTCTGATTTTACACATTATGAAATTCAAGAAAGTGCAAGGCGGAAAGATTACGAAGCAATAGAACAAATAGTGAATATGAATTCTCGGCTTTTTTACCAGACAATTAAACGTAATGAGGCATCTATATGTGGTCCTGGCCCAATAGCAGTAGTTATTGAGATTTGTAAGAAATATGGCATAAAAAGAGGCGAATTATTAAAATATGCCACTTCTGGTGATGTATCAGAAATGAATGAGCAAGTAGTAGGATATGCTTCGATAATTTTTAAGCAGTGATTTTTATAAAAATATTAAAATGCACTGTAATTGAAAAACCAAATAACACTAAATCAGTTACATCACTCAATTAAAACGAAAAGGGGAAAACATATTTAGATTATGAGTTTTATTAATAGATATCAATTCGGTAAAATAACAATCGATGATAAAATATATAACTCAGATGTAATTATCTTTCCTGATACAATCATTCAGAATTGGCGGAGAGAGAAAGGGCACATTCTGGACATCAAAGACTTAAATGATGTAATTGGCTACAAGCCTGATGTTCTAATCATAGGAACAGGCATGTTTGGATTAATGCATGTTAACGATACTACAATAACAAAAATTAAAGAAAAGGGTATAAAATATATCACAATACAAAAAACAAAAGAAGCTTGTGAAGAATATAATCAAGAGAAACATATAAAAAAAGTTGCTGCTCTGCATTTATCCTGCTAGCTGTACATATAATTAAATTATTCTTATAATTTAGCAACAATAACTTAATTACTTGCCATATATTTTGACAAAAGTATTTCTTTGATATATTATGAATATGTATTCATAATAGTAGGGGTTACCAATTGCCAAAGATTCTTGATAATATAGAAGAAAGAATAAATATTTCTGCTTTTAATCTTTTTGCAGACAATGGTTATAATAATGTAACTATGAAAATGGTTGCCCAAGAGGTCGGTATTTCTGTAGGAACGCTTTACAATTACTATTCTGATAAGCAAGAATTATTTCTAAAATCATTCAAACTGAGTTTTGATCAGATATTTTTTTCTCTAAATAATATTATCGAAAAAGAGAAAACTGCACATGAATTTGTTGAAGTTCTTTATAATGAAATAGTAAGGCTCAGAATATTTGGGAGAGAATTTTTAAGTAACAAAATTGATAATAAATTAATCTCAGACCTAAAAAGTCATATTTTCATGCTTATGAGATTTTTAGTATATAGTGCAGAAGAGAAGAATAACCTGGACATTTCAGATAAAGACAAAGAAAGACTGATACGCTTATTAATCCTTTCAATGCACGATTTTGCCCAAGAATTTCCTGATGATAATGAAGGAAATATTAATTTTATCTACCAGCTAATTGATAAATTAAAGTAGTATGAATACCCGATAAAGAAGGGGTATAATCATAAGAAATTAGTATTAACTTTACAAAAATACTGCCAATCTTCGCTCTATTGTCTTAGAATCAGTATCCGAATTGCAGATGACCGGGAAAACGACAAAAAATCATCATCTTTGCTGGAATCAGACACGGGGAAGAACATAATTTTTACTAAGTGATACTTTTTATTCAAATCGTGAGACTTTAAACTTTGTACTTTGTATTTATATCAGAAGATATTGCAATATTATAAAAGGGGAATATAGTCAAAATTGTTAAACAACCCTGTTACTTATGACGGTGATATAAGAGAGATAACTTCAAAAAATATATACTAACCAGTTTTTATTAATAAAATAATAACTTTACATAAGATACATTATCGGACGTAGTATATTTTTTGTAATATACCACATTTCTAAATTATTTGCAATATTTATTAGTATCCCATACTTTTAATTATATTTATAATTTTTTTGGAACATTCCTCCAGGTTTTTATATTCATCTATATTTATCCAATAGTCTACAGAAATTTGATTTCTAAACCAGCTTAATTGTCTTTTAGAAAAATGACGGGTTTCTTTTTTTATTGTTTCAATAGCTTCATTTAGAGAAATATAACCTCTTAAATGCAATAGTAGCTGTTTGTAGCCCAAGCCTTGCATTGCCGTACATTGTTTAAAATTAATATTTTCTTTTTTATATTTATTTATTATATTTTTTGTTTCGTCAATTAACCCCTTTTTTATCATCTCTTCTACTCGTTCATTTATTTTTTGATACATTTTTTCTCTTTTCATAAAAAGGCATATAATATAAAAATTGTAATTTGGTTTATTTTGATAAACATTATCCTTACTTTTATGGTGGAAATAAGATAATTTATGGCCGGTTAAATAATATACTTCTAATCCCCTGATAATTCTCTTTATATCATTTTTACTAATTTTAGCAGAATATTCAGCATCAATTTTCTTCAGCTCATCATATAAAAAGTTATTTCCCTTATCAGCTGCGATTTTTGTTAAATTAGCACGAATATTTGTATTTTTCCCAGGTCCATCAAAAATAGGCTCAATAAATGATTTTAAATAGAGACCTGTACCTCCCACTATTAGCGGTTTTTTATTTCGTGAAAGTATATTTTTAATACATTTATGAGAGTAGTTAAAATATTGCATTACGTCATAATTTTTTATAGGAGAAACTATATCTATACAATGGTGAGGGTATTTCTTTAAAATGCTGATATCAGGCTTATCTGTTCCAATATTAAGGTCTTTATAGATCTGCATTGAGTCAGCTGAAATTATTTCAATTTCAGGGATATATTTAGCGATTCTGATAGATATATTAGTCTTGCCTACTCCTGTTGGGCCTGTGAGTATAACAATATTATTTTTCTTTAACATTAACGAGTTCCCCATACAATGTATAAGCATCTACGTTGTGAATAATAATTTCTGCAAATTTGCCAATTAGCCCACTACATTTCTTTCTCTCATAATAATTTTTATTTAAAAATACTACTACTTTATTGGTTCGTGTTTTGCCCCAGTATTGATTTGTGACATCTTTTTTGGACTTATTTTCAATTAATATCTCTACTGTTTTACCAATTAGTTTTTTATTTTTTTGATATGATATCTTTTTTTGTATATCAATCAGTTTCCATAACCTTTCTTTTTTTATCTTATAATCAACCTGAAAATCAAACAATGATGCCAATGTTTTTTCTCTATTTGAATACATGAAGGTATAAGCAGAATCAAATTGAATCTCTTTAAATGCTTCTAAGGTATATCTGAAGTCATTTTCTGTTTCTCCTGGAAAACCAACCATTGCATCTGTGGTTATACTGGCATCAGGCATATTATTTCTGATATGTCTTATAATTTGATAGTATTGTGCCATGTCATATTTCCTGTTCATTCTCTTAAGTATCTTATCTGAGCCAGATTGAATTGGCAAATGAATGTGTTCACATATTTTTTTGCCATTTTTAATAATTTTTATCAACTCAAGATTAAAATCTTTAGGATGTGATGTAGTAAATCTTATTCTTTTTATCTTTTCAATATTATTAATTTTTGTCAATAAGTTAACGAAATTATCATGATTTATTATATCAACTCCATAAGAATTTACATTTTGACCCAATAAAAATACCTCTTTATAGCCTATATTTGCTAATTTATTGATTTCACTTATTATATCCTCAGACGGTCTGCTTTCTTCAGGACCTCTTGTAAAAGGAACTATGCAATAAGAACAAAAATTATTGCATCCTTTCATAATCTGTACAAAGGCTGATATTTGATTATAATGCTTAATTGGGACATGTTGTATATTAAACAGTTCCCTATTATTACATTCAACTATTCTTTTTTTGTTTATCAAATATTGTTCCAGGATGGAGTTAAAAGATGGAGCCTGAGATGGCCCAAACACTAAGTCTGCTGATGGTACTTTTTTTTGTATATTTTCTTTTTCTTTTTGTGCCAGACAACCGCAGATTCCTAAAATAACCCCGGGATTTGCTTTTTTTATTTGACTAGCCCTTCCCGCCATACTGTATATTTTATGTTCAACTTTTTTTCTGACACAGCATGTATTAAGAATAATTATATTTGAATTGCTAATATCAGAAGTCATTTCATAGCCCATATCTTCTAACTGTCCTGCAATAATTTCAGAGTCATTTACGTTCATTTGACAACCAAAAGTTTTTATATAGTATGTTGGCATAACTTATATATTTCCTATTCGTATTATTGTTTGTATTTTTTATATAATTTTTCACTATTATTCATAATAGTATCAGTATAAAGTATTATAAAACTAAAAGAGAAGGAGATATATCAAATTACCTATATAACTCCTTCTCTTATAATTGCTTTTATTTTTTTATTTTGCATACTCTACTGAGCGAGTCTCTCTTATAACATTTACTTTTACTTGGCCAGGGTAATCAATATTTTTTTCAATCTTTTTTGAAATATCCCTTGATAATTTTGCTGATAAATAATCATCAATTTCTTCAGGATTTACTATAATCCTTATTTCTCTACCAGCTTGAATTGCATAACATTTTTCAACACCTTCGAAAGAATTAGCTATTTCTTCTAATTCTTTTAATCTCTTGATATAAGTTTCTAGCATTTCTCTTCTAGCTCCCGGCCTTGAAGCTGAAATTGCATCTGCTGCCTGAACTAATATAGCTTCAACTGTTTCAGGCTTTTCGTCTTCATGATGAGCAGCAATTGCATTTACAATTTTTTGTGACTCGCCATTTTTTCTAGCTATGTCAGCTCCAATTAATGCATGAGGACCTTCAATTTCCATATCAGCAGCTTTCCCAATATCATGTAACAATCCCGCCCTTTTACAGAAAGTTGAATTTAATCCTAACTCATCTGCCATAATTCCAGCAAAATAAGCAACTTCTTTTGAATGCTGTAAAACATTTTGTCCGTAACTTGTTCTATATTTTAGTTTACCTAAAATATTAACCAATTTTGGGCTTAAATTCCTTACATTCGTATCAAATACTGCCTTTTCTCCTTCTTCTTTTATATTACTCTCAACAATTTTCTTTGAACTTTCTATTACTTCCTCTATCCTGGCTGGTTGTATTCTACCATCAGTGATTAACTTCTCCAGGGCAATCCTGGCTATTTCACGCCTTACAGGATCGAAACCCGAAATAATAACTGCCTCCGGGGTATCGTCAACTATTAAATCAACTCCCGCTATTCTTTCAAAAGTTCTGATGTTTCTGCCCTCTCTTCCGATTATTCTTCCTTTCATGTCTTCATTAGGAAGAGAGACAACTGATATAGTTGACTCTACTGTATAGTCAGAAGAATAACGTTGAATTGCAAGAGCAATAATGTTGCGCACCTTTTTCTCAGCATCCTCTTTAGCTTGTTCTTCAACAGTTTTAATTAATTTACCTGCCTCATGATCTAATTCTTTTTCCAATCTACCAAGTAAATCTTTTTTTGCTTCCTCAATATTTAATTTCGATATACGAACTAATTCATCTCTCTGTTTTTGGTAAATTTGAGTGATTTCTTGTGATTTTTTTTCAATTTCTTGTTCTTTAATAGTTATATCCTTCTGTCTTTTTTCGATTAGTTCTAATTTTTGCACAAGATTATTGCTTTTTTTGATAAGTTGTTCGTTAATGTTTTCTAACTTATTTCTTTTTTGTTGGCATTCTATTTCGCTTTTTCTTATAATTTGATAAGTTTCTTCTTTCGCTTGTAATTGAGCTTCTTTTTTTATTGATTCAGCTTCTTTGTTAGCATTTTCAATAATTTGATTGCTCGCCTTTTCTGATGAAGATAATTTTGTTTTTGCAAAAAAATTAGTTAACAAAAAGCCAATTAGTATGCCCAACAAAATTGTTGCAATAGAAAAAATAGATGTATTAATGGCTTTCACCCCCTATTCAATTTAAAAGGTTCAAAAATTATATTCACAACACATTAAAATATACTACATTACATATTAGTAAAAAACAATTTATGCTTATGCTTCAGCTATCTGTTAAAAACTAAGAACAAATTAAAAAATTAAGGATATACTTATATTAATATTAACTTATATATTTTATCTCTATAAAAAATAAAAGTCAAATAGCGTTGAATTACTGCCATATTACTTTTTTACAAGACTCCACTATAAATTAAAATTCTATTTTTGTTACTATTATTTTATTTTTTAGTAAATTATGAAAAATATATTTAGTCGTTTATAATTTTATCATAGATATTATTTATCACACTGTAAGAAAAGCCGCGATTTTTTAACATGCTAATAATATATTTTGGCTCTAATTTAATATTTTTAAGCTTTAAAGCATGCTTTTTCCTTTCAATTAATTGATAGGCAATCTCCAATTCATCTTCTTCTTTTTCAAAAAAAATACTTATTACATTATCAATAATATTTTCTTTGATGCCTTTTTGCCTTAATTCTTTTTTTATTTTCAATTTTCCCAGTGGTTTATTAGCCATGCGATCTTTGATCCACATTAAGGAAAATTCTCTGTCATTAATCAATTCTTTTTCTTTTAACCAATGAATTATTTCATTTATTGTATTTGTTGAATATTTTTTTCGTTTTAATTTATTAACTACCTCCCATTCAGAACGGAAACGATATGATAAAAAACGTATAACATCATTTTTTGCTTTACGAAAGGCTTCTTTTTTCCTTATATTATCAATAATTTCATTACTTATATCTTTTCCAATATATAAGTCAAAATCACTTAATATTACAGATTCAGTCTCAACAAAAAAATTGTTATCAACATATATTTTTACAATATTTCTTTTTAACTGTATGTCGGTAATTTTATGTGCTTTGTTCATCTTTAGTATCGGGTTGTTCTCCCTCTGTTCCGGGAAGTTTTGCGGCAATTAATATTTTTTTCTCAATTTCTTTAGATAATTCCGGGTTCTCTAAAAAATATAATTTTGTATTTTCTTTACCCTGGCCTAACTGCATATCGTTATAAGAAAACCAGGTACCTGATTTTTGGATAATATTATACATAACTCCTAAATTAAATATATCCCCCTCTCTGGAAATCCCCTTGCCAAAGATAATATCAAAGGTAGCTTCCTGAAAAGGTGGGGCTAATTTATTTTTTACAACTTTGACTTTAGCAGATATGCCGATATTTGTATCATTTTTCTTGATTGAAGCCTTTCTTCTGATATCCAGTCTTATTGTTGAATAAAATTTTAATGCCCTTCCGCCAGGAGTAGTTTCAGGATTCCCAAAAATTATTCCTATTTTTTCTCGTATTTGATTAACAAATATCATTGTTGTTCTTGATTTGTTAATTATAGCAGTTAGTTTTCTTAATGCTTGGGACATTAATCTGGCCTGTAATCCCATTGATGAATCTCCCATATCGCCCTCAATTTCTGCCTTTGGAACCAAGGCTGCTACCGAATCAACTACAATAATATCAACAGCATTACTCCTAACCAACGATTCAGCAATTTCCAGTGCCTGTTCTCCAGTATCGGGCTGAGATATAATTAACTCATCAATATTTATACCAATATTCTTTGCATAAGCGGGATCAAGAGCATGTTCAGCATCAATAAATGCTACTATCCCTTTATTTTTTTGCGCCTCAGCAATCATGTGTAAAGCCAATGTTGTCTTACCTGAAGATTCCGGGCCAAATATTTCTACAACCCTCCCCCGGGGTACCCCACCTATTCCCAATGCGATATCCAATGCCAGAGAACCGGTAGAAATGATATTACTTTCTGTAACTTTCGGCCTATCACTAAATTTCATTATTGAACCTTTTCCAAAGCGATGCTCTATATTTTGCATGGCCATTTTTAAGGCTTTTTCTCTTTCTGAAACATTATTTTTACTTTCTTTCATAAAATACTCCTAATATTTATGTTATTAAGTAATTACCTTTTTAATTTCCAAAACACTCAATATAATTATACTTTGATGGATTCTTCTTATTATAAAAATGGAAAACTGCTTATCACGTTATAAATAGGGCCATTACTTGTTAAATCACTTTCCATCAACTCTATTGAACGAACAACCTGGGAAATATCTTTTAATTTAATAGTTCTTAAATAATCTGCTAAATTTTTTGGGTATTTAATATATTTCACCCTCCCCAGGGTAATATGTGGAGAAAAATTTTTATCACAGCAATAAAATGATTCATCCTTTAGTTTTCTTTCAATATCATGATATATTTTTATTAATTCATCATTGCCTTCTTTAATGCCTGCCCAGATAACACGAGGTTTTTTAAAATCAGGATATACTCCCAGTCTACTTGAAAGTGCAATTTTAAAAGAATGATAGTGGGATAATAATCTCTGCAGTGCAATCAATGTTTTTTCAATTGACAACATATTTAAGTCGCCAAGGAATTTTAAAGAAAGGTGAAAATTATTTTTATCAACTGTTTTTATACGTACTTGTGCATCTTTATTTTTCATTATATCATCTTGAACAATAGAAAGGTATTGTTTTAATTCTTTATCAAGATTAACTGCAATAAAGACTCTTTTTGTACCACTAATTATAATTATTCAACTCCTTTTACATTATCTGTTAATTTAATTGTTATTTTTTGGAATTTCTTTTAATTGAATTTTATATTTTTCTCTTACTTTATTAAGAAATTCAATAAATAAATCAGTTTTATAATTTCTATAGGTCCACTCTAAAGGACTGAATGATTTCTTAACATATCTAAGTGTAATTTCGGAATATATCCCCTGATTTAGATAGATTCTAGCAGCTCCGTTTTTTGTACTGGCTAATACAAATTTACCTAGTGTCAAATAGCCTGGATCAAAATTTACTTTTCTTTGCGTTGTCTGACCTATGTTTTTGTTGTCCATACTTAACTGCAGTTCTAAATGATTACTATCGCATTTTATTTGACTAAGCATATCTGGAGTAATTAATTTTTCAAAAGTTACCAATTTTTGTTTTAAACAATTACCCATTTCACTTTTATAATAATCGGTAAAATCAAATAACTGGTATTCACTTTCCATATCTATAGGACCATATATTTCAATCAAGCGATGCTTCCCTTTGGTAAAAATATCATCTTTTGAACTGATTATGCTAAATATTAATTTGACAGGCTTGGGGTAAGTAATTTGTCCCATTTTTAATTATTCTCAGCACTGGCAGCAATTTGATATTGTACAAGACGATAATTACCAGATGGTTGGGCTTCTATCTCAATATCGTCATAGAAAACACTTATACTATCAGAAGATGTTGTTATAACCGAAACCAGTCCTTCCAATTTTATGGCTACTTCTTCTTCGGAAAGAACAAAGTCCTCATATAATATTTCTTCATCGTGTACTATCTTTACCCATGTTGGTTCTTGGGTTACAATTTTTACGGGCTTATAACCAGGTATCGGTTCTAAAAATACTTCTGCAGTAAGAGGCTCAATTTCCTCACTTTCTAAATTCTCCTCTGCCATCTGTGCCAATTCTTCCTCAATGGATTTTTCTTCTACTTCGCTGGTTTTGAAATTATTATTATCATTTTGGCTAACAGGCGTGGAAGGTTCTTTCATCCTGTTTAAGAATTGATTCACAACAAAAATAATACCTCCAAGCAAGATTAGGATAATTATGATTTTTAAAAAAGGAATATAGTTAATACTTCTTTTTTCTCTTTTTGGACGGTATTTTCTTTTATCTGGATAAAAATATTTGCCGGTGCTTTTGCTTTTTTTTCTAGATACTTTTTTTTTCTCTGGTTGTTCTTCTCTTAACTCCTCTTCCATTGCTTTTTTTTCTTCTTCTGCTTCTTTTGTTCCTTCTAATAATTTACTGATATATTCCTGATCTGCATCAAGATAATTAGCATAATTTCTTAAATAACCAATAAAATAAGTTCTACCAGGAAGAATGTTTTCATTCCCCTCCTCGATACCAATTAGGTATTTTTTTCTTATTTTAAGGGATTGTTCAGCTTCATCCAGTGAAATACCCAACTCTATTCTTCTATTTTTTAAGTATTCTCCTATTTGTTTCATTTAACATTAATACTCCTAATTTAGTATTGAATCTGGAAATCGCTTTTTCAAATAGTTTCTTTTTCATAAGGAACACCATCTGCGGCAGGGGCATTCGATCTTCCTATTGCACCCACCAATACAAATATTGCCAGTAAGTAAGGTACCATATTTATAAATTGTACAGGTATTGTAAAAATACCTTGCAATCTTATAGCAAGCGCCTCTCCAATTCCAAAAATTAAAGCAGCGCCTACTGTGCCAAATGGTGTCCATTTACCAAAAATCATAGCAGCCAATGCAATAAATCCTCTTCCGCCACTCATATCTCTAACAAAAAAATGAGCTTGCTCAATTGACAGGAATGAGCCAGCCAAGCCAGCCAGGGCTCCTGATATAATGACAGCAAGATATCTCATATTTATAACATTAACACCAAGAGTATCTGCAGCATGAGGGTATTCTCCCACAGCTCGTAATCTTAAACCAAAGGGTGTTTTAAATATTATAACATGAGATATTAGAACAATAATTAAAGTAAGATATACAAGTGGGGAATGGTGAGCGAAAACAACAATCATACTTCTAATCAAAGGCAGGGCTTCTCCTGCCTTTGGAACATCTACTCCCCAGATAGGTAAACTCCTTCGCACCATTATTTGTGACTCTTGAAACCAGAGCCAGCTCAAAAATACGGTAATACCACCGGCAAATAGATTAATAGCAACACCGCTGACAATTTGATTTGCTCTAAAAGAAACAGTGACAATTGCATGAATTAAGCCTAACGAAATCCCAATAATAATCGCAAATACAACCCCTAACCACGGATTGCCTGTAAAATTTGTTGCCGCTACAGCAGCAAAAGCCCCGGTTAGCATCATACCCTCTAAACCAATATTTATTACCCCTGATTTTTCAGAAAATACTCCCCCTAATCCTGCTAATGTCAATGGAACAGCAATACGTATTACAGATGCGATAAAATCAGCATTAAGAATACTTGCTATCATAATTGTATTTTCCTTTTAATAATAAACCGTTTAACAATTTCATCAGCTACCACTACCAAAATAACAATAACAGCCTGTATAACAATTATAAGTTCGCGTGGTATTTTACCTGCCGTAAATATATTAACAAGGGCACCCCCGTAAGAAAGGATTCCAAAAAGTATAGCTGCCAATACTACTCCCAAGGGATGGTTTTTACCTAATAATGCCACTGCGATACCATTAAACCCCATGTTAGTAAAAAGTTCCTGTCTCCATCTAAATGAATAACCCATTACTTCGTTTGTCGCAACTAATCCTGCAAGTGCTCCACTTATCATCATTGCTATTATAATATTCTTCGCAATATTTATTCCTGCATATTCGGAAGCCATTGGATTATGGCCGACTGCTCTTATTTCATAACCTAAGCTTGTTTTCCATAGTATATAATATACCACAAAAGCAGCAGCAATTGCGATAAAAAATGACATATTCAAAGGATTATGGGAAGGGAAAGAAATATTCAAAGATGATAATATTGTTGCAACTCTTGGTAATCTGGCGGCTTCGGCTATTTCTTCGGTATGGGGAATCATTTGCTGAACACCTGCTGCTTTCATTTCTTCTGTTGGCTGTGCTTTATACACCAAGGCTAAATAAAAAGTAAACGATGCAGCAATCCAATTCATCATAATAGTTACAATTACTTCATGAACACCGGTTTTTGCTCTTAAAATACCCGGTATAGATGCCCAAAATGCTCCTCCTATAGCAGCTGCGATTATAGTTAACGGCAATAATATAATTGCAGGAAGATTAGTAAGAGAAAAACCAATATAGGCAGCAAAAAACGCACCTACATAAACCTGTCCTTCCCCTCCAATATTAAACAATCCACAACGAAAAGCAAAAGCAACGGTTAAACCGGTAAATATTAAAGGAGTAGCTCTAAAAAGGACATTTCCCCAGCCATCGCGATTCCCAATTGCAAACCCAAACATCATCCTATAAACATTAATCGGGTCTTCTCCCATTAGTAAAATAACAATTGAGCCAAGAAATAATGCTCCTAAAATTGCAATAATAGGAGTTATTTTTTCTAAAATATAATAAGATAATTGAGTAGCATTGCCATGTTTTTTATTATTCAAGAGAATCCCCCTATTCTATACCATCATTCCTTCTCTTTTTGTTTTTTCTCCTGGTTAGCACCAGTCATAAGCAATCCTATTTTTCTTCTTTCAGCATCTTTGGTATCCATTACCTCTACGATACGACCCCCGTAAATTACTGCTATTTTGTCGCTTAAAGAGAGTATCTCATCAAGTTCTGCTGAAACTAATACAATGGCTTTCCCATTTCTTCTTGCCTCTAATAACTGCCAATGAACAAATTCAATAGAACCAACATCTAAACCCCTGGTAGGTTGAGAGGCAATAAGAAGAATAGGATTTCCATAAAATTCCCTGGCTACAATTACCTTTTGTTGATTTCCACCGGATAGTGATTTTAATAAATTATCTTTATCAGTAGGACGAATATCGTATTCAGAAATTAGTTTTTCAGCATGTTTATCTATATCTGAAAAATTAAGGGCTATTCCCTTATTAAAAGGTGCTCTATAATGACTGCCTAAAATAAGATTATCAGCAATTGAATATTCTAATATTACTCCACGTTTCCACCTGTCTTCCGGAATATGTGCAATATTTAATTCTCTGATTTTTCTTGGGCTTAAATTAGTAATATCTTTCCCGTATAAAAATATTTTACCACTGTTAACATTTCTAAGCCCTGTAATCGTTTCAACTAATTCTGTCTGTCCATTACCCTCCACACCGGCAATCCCAAGTATTTGTCCTTCATCAACCGATAAATTAATATCTCTTAGTATCGGAAAATTGTTACTATTCAGAAGATTGATATTTTCTATTGATAAGACAGTTTTTCCGGTTTTTTGCTCCTCTTTTTTTGTTTTCAGAAGAACATCTCGACCAACCATCAAGTTGGCTATTTCTGAAATGGAAGTTTTGGCTGTTTTTATGGTTCCTTCTACTTTGCCATTTCTCATTACGGTAACCCTGTCAGAAACTGCCATTACTTCATTAAGCTTATGGGTAATAAAAATAATAGTTTTCCCCTCTTTTTTTAAAGAACGTAATATCTTAAATAATTCATCAACTTCCTGGGGTGTTAAAACAGCGGTGGGCTCATCTAAAATTAATATTTCTGCTCCTCGATAGAGCACTTTTATTATCTCAACTCTTTGTTCAATCCCAACAGAAACATCTTCTATTCTTGCCCAGGGATCAATTTTAAATCCGAATTTTTCAGATAACTCCTTTATTTCTAAGGCAGCCTTTTTTATATCAATAAAAAAATACTTTCTCCTGGGCTCCATCCCCAGAATAACATTTTCTGCAATAGTTAAAGGTGGAACTAGCATAAAGTGCTGATGAACCATGCCGATTTTTAATTCAATTGCTTTATTGGGGTTAGTAATTTCTATCTTCTTCTTATTTATAAATATCTCACCCTCATCAGCCTGGTATAATCCATAGAGGATACTCATCAAGGTACTTTTCCCGGCACCGTTTTCACCAACAAGGGCATGTATTTCCCCTTTTTCGACATTAAATTTTACATTATCATTAGCCTGCACCAGCGGGAAACGCTTTGATATATTTTTCATTTCCAATAGATATTCAGCCAATTTTTTTCCTTTTTATATAAATTAATAATTAAATAAATACAATGGTCATCATTAATACATTTTATTTGCAATTAAGCATATAAATGCATTAATGATGACCAAATATTCCTAACTCTACAGCTCTGCGGGTACTACGATATCTCCATTGATGATTTGATGTTTGGCATCTTCTACCTTCTGAATCATTTCTTCAGTAATTAAGTTTTTATTGTATTCGTCTAAAGCATATCCTACACCATTGTAATTAACACCGTCAATCTCTACCTGGGTAGACAAATCATAAACTTTTAGACCAGACTCAAAGTTTCCATCAACTGCTGACTTTATTGCTAAATAGACAGCGACGTCAACCTGTTTTAACATACTGGTCAATCCAAAATTTTCACCTGTTTCTTCTATAAATCCCATGTAGTTCTGATTAGAATCTACTCCAATTATATATTTCTTTCTTTCTTTCCCGGCTTCATATACACCTGCACCTGTTAAGCCTGATGCATGAAAAATAACATGTGCCCCGTTATCATATTGAGACAATGCCAATTCCTTACCTTTTACTGGATCAGCAAAAGCGGTAGGTGTATCCCCAGCATATGCTGATAGTAGTCTACAGTCCGGATAAACATGTTTAACACCTGCAATATAACCGGCTTCAAATCTCTCTATCAAGGATGTTTTCATACCACCTATAAATCCAACAGTATCCTCACCGTCCTGAAGTGCCTTCAGTCCGGCTATCATACCTACCAGGAAGGAACCCTCATGTTCGGCAAAAGTCAGGGAAACAACATTAGGTTTTTCGGGAATAAAACTATCAACAATAGCATATTTAGTATCTGGAAATTCATCCGAAACTGTCTTAATGCTATCTTCAAATAAAAATCCAACTCCAATAATAAAATCATAGCCAATAGCAGATAAATTTCTTAAATTTACTTCTCTGTCTGCATCAGCTCCGGGTTCAAGCTCAATTCTTTTAATTCCAAAATCGTTTGCAGCCCATGATAATCCTCGTGATGCTGAATCGTTGAATGATTTATCGCCCTTACCTCCGATATCGAAAACCAGACCAACATTTAAAGCGCTTTCTGCTACACAGGACATGCTTAGATTGACTAATAATAATACAATTATTGTAATTATCATTATCCTTTTTCTTGAATATATTTTCATTTCATTGTCCCCTTTCATTTTTATAAATTATTTACAGTAAAAAAATAAACAATACTAAGAAGAAACGAACCCTCCTTTCAAAAGTTTAAAAAATCAGATTGAAATATTTATTAATAATATTATTAATAATATAATAATACGTTATTTTTTTTATTTCAATAAAATATGTCCTTAATTATTATTTTCTTCTAACTATTCATTTTCAATAGTTTTTCTTGAGAGATAATCATCTTTTGAAAGTAATATTTTCCTGGGATTTCTCCCGTCATATGGGCCAACCATCCCCTTCTTTTCCATCATATCAATTAATCGAGCAGCTCTGGTATAACCAATTCTCAACTTCCTTTGTAGAATTGATATAGATGCCTGATTATTATTGATAATAGTATCCACAGCATCCTCAAACAATTCATCTTCTTCGTTTTCTTCTTCCCCTATTTCTCCATTATACCCTTTTTTATGATTAAGGATATTTTCTTGATATTCTGGAGCAGGACCATTTTTTTCTAAAAAAGAAACAATATTTTTAATTTCTCTCTCTGAAACAAAAGAACCCTGGGCACGTATCGGTTTTGAAGCATTTATTGGAGAAAACAGCATATCACCATTACCTAATAATTTTTCCGCTCCATTTACATCCAGAATAGTTCTGGAATCAACCTGTGTTGATACTGCAAAAGCAATTCGTGATGGGAAATTTATCTTTATTGAACCTGTGATGATATCTACAGATGGTCTCTGGGTAGCAATAATCAAATGAATGCCGGTTGCTCTGGTCATTTGAGCTAACCTGCACAATGCTTCCTCTATTTTGACCGGTGAGGACATCATTAAGTCAGCTAATTCATCAATAATAATAACTATATATGGTAGAGGCTTTTCATCCGCCTTAACACTCTTTATATATTCATGATATCCCTTCAAATTTCGTACCCCAACTTCGGCGAATATTTTAAATCTGTTTTCCATCTCAGAGATAGCCCAATTTAATACTTTGTCTACTTTTTTCGTATCAGTAATAATTGGAATAACCAGATGCGGAATACCATTGTATACATTTAGCTCAACTCTTTTTGGGTCAACCATAAGGAATCTAACCATTTCAGGACCAAAACGATAAATTAAACTTAAAATAATTGAATTAAGACACACGCTCTTTCCTGAGCCAGTAGAGCCTGCAATGAGTAAATGCGGTAAATCAACTAAATCTGCAATAATGTTCTTCCCACCAATATCTTTTCCAAGAGCTATAGGTAAAATTAATGAATTATCTTGAAATTCATTTGATTCTATAATTTCTCTTAATAATACTGTATCTTTTTCTCTATTAGGAACTTCAATCCCAATAGCATTTTTGCCAGGAATAGGTGCTTCAATTCTGACAGAAGCTGCAGCAAAGGCCAGGGCAATATCATTGCTTAGATTAGTAATTTTTGATACTTTAACACCCGGTGCCGGCTGAATCTCATATCTTGTAACTGTAGGACCCTGAGTGGCCCCTATTACCTCTCCCTGAATACCAAAATTATCTAAAGTTTTTTGCAATAAAGTAATATTATTCTTTATTTTTTCTTGTCCTTTAGCCCTGAATTCTTTTTGAACCCCTTGTAATAAATCAATTGGAGGTATTTCGTATTCACAACCGACTTCTTTTTTCTTCTTATTGTTGTATTCTCTTGGTGAAAAATTAATTTCCTCCTGTGTATTTGCAGCAGATGCCTTTTTTTCTTTAGAATTAGATTTTTTACTGAAAATTGGCTCCAGTCTTTTTTTTGTTTTTTCTTCGTTATTTGAATATATGACAATATTTTTATCCTGGTTTTCTCTTTTTACTGTTTTCTGTAAACTGGTTTGTTTTTCTTTAATACCAGAAATAGCACTACTGATAATATAATACATTTTTCTAAAGAAAAAACATATGGCATAAACAAAAGAAACATCAGTAATAAATAAAATAGATATTAAACCCAGTGCAATTAAAAACAGGTAAGCACCTGTTAAGCCAAAATAACTATAAAGATATCTTGACAGATAAAAGCCATATAGCCCACCTCCTGCCCCATTTTTTGCCAGCAAGTAAGCATGCTCTAAAAATATTAACCTAAGATGTAAAAAAGCCAGTATAATCAACAATAAAGCAGTAATACCAAATAACTTATTGTAATAATTATGGAAACGAATATTAAATAATAAGCTTAGACCTTCTGCCACTAGAAATAAAAAGATGAAATATTTTCCGATACCAAATAGCTGGTTTAAGTGATAAGTAACGGAATTGATAAAAATGAAATTATTTGCAGGAAATATCAACGCAAATAAATAATAAACAGCAAGCGAAATAATAATGATACCTATGACTCTTTTTCTTATTGAATAGTTTTTTTTGCTATTCTTTGCCATTTTTTTACCTTTAAACATTAATTTGCTAAATAAAACAAAAATGTAGTTATGCCAATAATCCAGAGATAATAGCTAAAAATTCTTAGTTGGTGTTTCACAAGCATTTTTATAAAAAAAAGCATAGCCCAATAACCGGATAAAAAAGCAGCCAACCCAGATAAAATTAACAAATTTATGCTAATATCAAGATTATATATGTCTTTAATTTTAAATAATGTTGCTCCAACAATAATTGGAACTGATAAAATAAAAGAGTATTTAGCTGCAAATTCGCGCTTTACGTTTCTACTAAGAGCCATCATTATGGTAAAACCTGAGCGCGAGATACCAGGAATTATTGCAAATGCCTGCGCAAAGCCAATAAAAATAGCATCGATAAAAGTGATCCCCTTCATTCCCTTACTGCCTTTTATTAGAAACTTATCTGTAATAAAAAGAGATATCCCGGTTACTACAAGCATTAAAGAGACAATAGCTGGATTTCCAAAGAGTTTTTCAAAAGTAGATTCAAAATAATAACCGGTTAAAGCTCCTGGTATAGTACTAATTAGCAATAACCAGCCAAATTTAGATTGCGGATTTTTATTAATATATTTTAAAAATAATTTCCTTTTATAAATTGTTTTTAAACTTTTACAAAAATCAATAATAATGAACTTAATATCATGTCTAAAGAGAAAAATAACAGCTAAAAGGGTTCCAAAATGTGCAAATGTTTCAAAAGCGACACCGGGTATCTGTAAACCCAATAAATACTGAACTATTACCAGGTGACCGGAACTGCTTACCGGAAGGAACTCGGTTAATCCTTGAACTAAACCTAAAATAACATAATGCATTGGCTTCCTTACTTTTCTTCCCAATGAATAATACTTTTATTTAGTATTATTGTTATCTATTAATTATTTGCCTTTATTCCGGTGTGTCCAAAACCACCAATGCCTCGTTTGGTATCATCTAATTTATCAGTTTCAACTAAAACTGGTTGGTATATTTTTTGTATCACCAATTGTGCAATTCTATCCCCTCGGTTAATAGCAAACCTTTCCTTACCATGATTTATTAGAATTATTTTTATAACACCACGGTAATCAGAATCGATTGTTCCTGGTGTATTAAGGACAGTTATACCATAACGATAGGCTAATCCACTCCTGGGTCTGACCTGTGCTTCAAAGCCTATCGGTAAGGCTATTTTTATGCCTGTTGAAACTAATTTTACCTCACCTTTATTGATTATTACTTCTTTTTGCTCAGCAGAAAACAAGTCTATTCCTGAGGCATATTGACTGGCTGCTTTAGGTAAAGGTAAATCATCACAACCTTTATCTTTCTCTACTTTGACTTTTATTTGTTCTATTTCTTTATTCATTATCAACAATTATTTCTAAAATTTTCTAAATTATCTATGTACAGATTTATTTTGGGAACGTTTATGGTAGTTGTCGTTTCGATTTGGTTTTGGACTTAGATCTTTTTTGCTAAGATCAATCTTCCCTTGCTGATCAACACCTATTACCTTAACCTGAAATTCATCATCCATTTTTATCACATCTTCAACTTTATCAACATGATAATGTGATAAATTAGATATATGTAAGAGACCTTCCACCCCTGGTAATATTTCTACAAAGGCACCGTATTTAGTAATTCTTTTTACTTTTCCATTGTAAATTTCCCCGGCTTTTACTTCCCTTACTAATCCTTCTATAAGATATTTTGCTTTTTCTATTTTTTCAATATCATCAGCAGTTATAAATATTTCACCATTGTCTTTTATATCAATATTAGTATCGCTTTCTTCAATGATTTTCTTTATATTTTTTCCGCTGGGACCAATAACACAACCTATTTTGTCAGGACTCACCTTCATTATAAAAATTTTTGGAACATAGTTGGAAAGTTCTTCTCTTGGTTTTTCTATAACCTGATTCATTCTTTCAAGAATATATAATCGTCCCTCTTTGGAACGCTCAATTATATCCTTGAGAATATCAAGAGATACCCCATCTATTTTTAAATCCATTTGAATAGCAGTAATGCCATCCTTTGAACCTGCAGCTTTAAAGTCCATATCTCCATAATGATCTTCAATTCCTAAAATATCAGTTAGTATTTTATAATCATCCTTCTCTTTTACAAGGCCAAGCGCTACACCTGCAATTGGTTTTTTTATAGGAACGCCTGCGTCCATCAATGACATGCTGGTACCGCAAACAGTTGCCATTGAAGAAGAACCGTTCGATTCCAATATTTCAGACACAACCCTAATTGTATAAGGAAAATCAGTTTCATCAGGAAGTAGAGCCTTGATAGCTTTCTCGGCTAAAGCTCCATGACCTATTTCTCTTCTTGATTGAGACCTTCTTGGTTTAACATCGCCTACTGAAAAAGGTGGAAAATTATAATGCAGGTAGAACTTACGAGAACTATCTTCTTCTAATGTATCAATTGATTGTTCATCTCTTACAGACCCAAGAGTAGTAATTACTAAAGCCTGGGTTTGTCCTCTGGTAAAAAGAGCACTACCATGTACTCTTGGTAAAATACCTGTTTCGCATTGTATAGGTCTTACTTCATCTATTTTTCGCCTATCCAGGCGTGTTTCTTTTTCAATTATAATTCTTCTCATAATCTCTTTACAAAGAGTATCAAATATGCTTTTTATTAATGCACTATTAGATTTAGATTCTTTTTCTACTTCATTTTCTTCATAATAAGCAAGTATTTCATCTAATATTACATTTAAATTGTCTTCTCTTTCTGTCTTGTCAAATATAGTTAAAGCATTTTCAATCTTCTCACTATAATTTTCTTTTACAATATGATAATGTTTTTCTTTTTCTTCTAACAACAATTTGTCAGGTTGCCAAATCTTTTCAATTTTTTTCTCACCTTTAATATCTTCTGCAAATTGTATTTGCATATCTACAATTTTGCTGATTTCAGCTTGTGCTTTCTCGATAGCGATTAATATCTCTTCCTCTGATAATTCTCTTGCTTCCCCTTCTAACATAATAACAGAATCCTTAGTTCCGGCTACTATGATATTAAGCTGACATTCTTTTATCTCTTGCACTGTTGGATTGGTTATATATTCTCCATTCAAGTATCCCATTCTAACAGCTGCAATTGGTTTTTCGAAAGGTATATCTGAAATATAAAGGGCGCAGGAAGCGCCAATTATTGAAATAATGTCCGGAAGATTTGTTTGATCATAAGATAAAACAGATGTTATTATCTGTACATCATTATGATAATCCTCAGGGAATAAAGGTCTTAATGGTCTATCTATTAGTCTTGAGGTTAAAACAGCATTTTCGCTGGGCTTTCCCTCCCGCTTAAAAAACCCACCAGGTATTTTGCCTGCGGCATAAAATTTTTCCTCATAATCTACCAGTAAAGGGAAAAAATCTATGCCCTCCCGTGGCTCCTTAGAAGCAACCGCTGTAACAAGTACAACTGTTTCGCCACAGGTGAGCAACACAGAACCATTAGCCTGTTTTGCAAGTTTACCTGTTTCTATGGTGATGTTTTTATCCCCAATTTTAATTTCAGTTTTTCTATTAACGGAATTCGTCATAAATTTCTTTTCTCCTTAAATTAATATGAAAGAAAGTAAAAATTATCAATTTTTACTTTCTTAAATTTAGTTGACCGATTAACTTTCGATATTTTTCAATATCATTATCTTTAAGATAGTTAAGCAGATTTCTTCTTTTACCAACCATCTTTAATAGCCCATGTTTGGAATGAGAGTCTTTCTTGTTTTGTATTAAATGTTGAGTAAGACTATTTATTTGCTCTGTCAAGATGGCTACTTGTACTTCTGTTGAACCAGTATCTTTTTCATGATGCTGGTAATTTTTTATTATTTTATCTTTAGCTTCTTTTTTGATCATTATAGTTACTCTCTCTTTCTGTTATAATGTTTATATTGAAAATCAAATAAATTAATATTATTATTTTAGTATCTTTATTTATAGCTAAGTTAGTTTAGCAAACTTCTCGCTAATATTTACAATAAAATACTTCTTTTTATATTATTCAAATATATATTATAACATAATTAATATCTTCGTTCAAACTTATTTCATTGCTGCCTATTTTAAATATCTACCAGTATATAGTTATTTTTTTATTTTTTATTCATGTTCATTAAAATAATTATCTGCGATTAGCTTATCTTGTTTTATTTGTGAAATTAAGTCTCTGGCATTATTATACTTTTTTTCATCTCTTATTCTTTTAATAAATGAAATAATGACTTTTTTATTGTAGATATCATTTCTAAAGTTAAATATATATACTTCAACAGAGATATTCCATTTTTCAAGCTTGAAGGTGGGTTTGAAGCCTATATTAATCAAGCTATTATATTTTCTTCCTTTATAATGAGTAAACCCTAGATATACTCCGTTCTTTGGTAAAAGCTTCTCAGGTTCTATTTCCAAATTTGCTGTTGGAAAAGAAAGAACAGAATTTCCTCTATTGTCACCATGTATGACCTTACCACGCATTTGATAATGATATCCCAATAATTTATTTGCCTTCTCGATATCACCATTTTTTAAATAATCTTTAATAACGGTGCTACTAATCTTTTGGTTACTATTCATTGTTATAGAATTCATAACATATGACTCGAAATTATATATTTCTCCTAATTTTTTTAGCAAAGCGATATCACCTTTTTTTTGGTAACCAAAATGATAATCATGTCCTGTAAAAACTGCTCCCATTTTAAACTTTTTTAATAATACCTCTATTATAAATTCTTCTGCTTTAATTTTAGAAAAATTCTCATCAAATTTAAAAATTATTATTTTTTGAATACCTTTTTTTCTTATTTTTTCTATTTGCTCTGCTAATGTTGTCAGGAGTGAATAATTATTTAACTTGTTAATAACTTTTTCTGGATGTTGGTCGAAAAGGATAACAGTGCTTATAGCGCCAGCAGCTTTTGCCTTTTTTACACACCAATTTAATAAGGCCTGATGGCCAAGGTGTATTCCATCGAAAAACCCCAATGCAATGTATTTTTTCATATCTTTATTGTAAATATTAAAATAGTTAATCTGTTTATATTCATAATTATTTTTTTTATTATTTGTCATATGAAAACTTTTTCAACCTTATATTTTTTTAGATATACAGGACTATTTATTCTTTTGGCTATCGCCAACAAGTTGCCATCATAAGAGCAGACTCTATATGTGTCAGTCGAAATACTGTCCTGACAATTTGTTATGCAATTTATTTCTTTCTCGGAAAATTGATTTCCATTTTTTATTTTTGCAATTAGACTCTTATTTTCATTTAGAATTATTTTTCTGTAATGACTTAAAGATTGGTTAATTGTTAACATATATTTTCTTTGCTCAGGCGCTGGCTTTTCTATAAAACTGTTTAACTCGATAGAGTGTTCAATATTGTAATTACCTACTTTAGTTCTTATAAGTTTTGATAAAAAAGCACCACAACCAAGTTTTTCGCCAATATCATTACACAATGCCCTGATATAAGTTCCTTTGGAACATCTTACTTTAAAAATAATACTGGGGAAAGTGTCAAATATTATTTTTAGAATATTTATATTATATATAGATATCCTATGCGGAGATAAATTCACTTTAATGCCTTTTCGTGCAAAGTTATATGACCGTACACCTTTATATTTCTTTGCTGAAAATACTGGCGGCTTTTGCCACGAATCGCCATGGAAACTTTCGAATACCATATTAACTTTTTTGAGATCAAGTATATTTTTATTAATAGGTCTTATTGAGATTGTTTTACCTTTTAGGTCTTGTGTGTCAGTGGTAATGCCCAATATCATAGTTCCAATATATTCTTTATCTAATATAGAAATGTATTGAGCAATTTTAGTAGCTTTATTGGCACAAACAAGTAAAACTCCAGTTGCAAATGGGTCCAGAGTTCCAGTATGTCCTGCTTTGTCTAATTTTAAATTTTTTTTGATTATTTGAACCGCTTTTGCTGAAGTAATTCCTTCAGGCTTATTAATATTTAAAATACCATTTATCATAGTCTTCTGTGTTTTATTTAAAACTAAAAATATATTTAATCCTTACTAAGTTTATCCTGTAGCCTTGAAATTACTAAATTTTCAACCTTGTTTATTGTACCCTTAATACTGCATCCTGCAGCATTGGGGTGCCCACCACCGTTAAATTGCCTGGCAAACTGATCAACATTAAAATTACCCTTGGAACGGAAACTTACTTTTATATCCCCACTCTCGGTCTCTCTCAAAAAGGCAGAAACCTCAATATTTTTTATCGAAAGAATTTTGTCAACAATACCTTCAGTTTCCTCATCTTTAGAATTTGTTTCCTTCAGCATATCCCTGGTTACAATTGTCCATGATATTTGTAATGATGGATTTATCTTTAATCGCCGAAGTGCCTCTCCCAGTATTCTAATGCCAGAGAGTTCGTTATTATTATAAATATAATTTGCGATACAACCTGGGTTTACACCATGTTTTACTAAATCAAGGGCAATTTTAAAAGTATCTTCGTTTGTATTTGCATATTTGAATGAACCAGTATCTGTAATAATTGCAGTATATAAGGGAATCGCTATCTCCTTATTTAAATTGCAATGAAGCTTTTTCCCTAATTTATATAAAATTTCGCCTGATGAAGAAGCAGATGTATCAATGAAATTATATTTTCCGAAGAGAGTATTGGATGAGTGATGGTCAATGTTTATAATGAATTCAATTTGTTTCATATTAATATGAATATTCCCTATTCTATCTAAATTGCTTGAATCCAGGATAATCAATATTGTTTCAGGTTTAACCTCTAAAGAATATTCTTTTCCAAGTTCTTCGATGCAAATTATTTCTTCAACAACCGGTAAATACTTGTATATATCCGGAGTTTTATCCTGATTCACAATATTAACTTTTTTACCCATACTTTTTAACATTAAAAAAAGAGCAATTTCAGAACCGAGAGCATCACCATCTAAATGAACGTGGGAAGTAATTACAAAATTATGGTATTTTTTGAGTATTTCAGCAATTTCTTCAAGCTCAGTGTGCTGCATAATTTTAATCAGTTTCTTTCTCTTTTTCCAGTCTATACACCTGAGACATAAGCTGGTGTACTTTCTCCAGTTCTGTATCGTAATGGAATGATATATAAGGTGTAAAACGGTAATCTTTTAACCCAAAAGCCAATTCAGCCCTGATAAACTTTGTAGCGCTATAGAGACCCTTCATGCTTTTTTCTTGCTCTTCCTTGGTACCGAGAACTGATATAAATATTTTTGCGTTGTGCAAATCGTCTGATATTACAATTCTGGTTATTGTTACAAAGCCTATCCTGGGATCTTTTGTTTTATTATGAATTATGTGGCTTACGGTTCTTTTTAATATTTTTTCAAAATGTTTCTTTTTTTGTTCTAAGACCATTTTAAAACATTCCTTTTATTTTTCCTTTAAATTTATCAATATGTCCGCTAGATAGTTGATACCTGATAATTTATTAATTCAATTTTAGGATTATTTTCAATTTCTTTAATTAGACTATCCATTGTTCTGTCAATAATCTGTCGACTATCACTGACGCAACAAATCGCAAAAGTAGTTTTTTTCCACAAATTCTTGTGATCTATTTCAGAAATAGATATATTATATTTTTTTCTTAGATTAAACTTAAGCTTGCTTATAATGCCTCTTTTATCTTTTAGAGAATGACTATCAGGCAAATATATCAATAGTTCACAAGTTCCAATTAACAACATCTTGTTTTATTTATCTTTCTATTTCTTTATAATTATAGAAAACAATAATATCTTTTACCTGTAGATCATCAACCTTATCAATGTTTATTCCACATTCATAACCTTCATTTACTTCTTTTACATCTTCTTTAAAACGTTTTATGGAAAAATCTTTACCTTCATATATTTTATTGTCTTCATGAAAAACACGTATATAATCTTTGATAGATATTTTGCCTTCTGTTACATAACAGCCAGCAACAATTCCAATTTTTGGTATTTTGAATATTTCTCTTATCTCTGCTTTTCCGTTAATAACTTCTTCAAGCTTTGGTTTCAGGTACCCTTTTAAGGCAGCTTTTACTTCATCAACTAAATCATAGATTATATTATAGGTCCTGACATCGACTTTTTCTTTCTTTGCCAGCTTTTGGGAATTAACATCAACTTTTACATTAAACCCTACAATTAATGCATTAGAAGCAGAACCCAACATTATGTCTGTTTCTGTTATTGCTCCGATCCCGCTGTGAATAACTTTAATTTCAACCTCTTCATTGCTTAAATTAAAAAGTGTACCATATATGGCATCCAGAGAACCTTGTGTGTCAGCTTTTAATATCATGTTTAACTCTTTTAGTTTGCCTTTTGCCATCTCCTCAAATAAATTTTCTAAAGAAACCTTGTCAGTGTCAATACTCTGTTTTTGTTTTCTTTTTTTCTCTGATTCTCTTTCTTCAATTATTGTTTTTGCAAAATGGTCATCTGCAACTACTTGAAAAACATCTCCGGCTATAGGCATTTTATTAAAACCAGTGATTTCTACAGGAGTTGAAGGTCCAGCATGCTTTAATCTTTTGCCCTTGTCATCCATCATGCTCTTTACTTTTCCAAAAGCAGAACCAACAACAAAATAATCTCCTATATCTAAATGACCATTTTGTATCAGAACCGTAACAAGAATTCCCCTTCTTTTATCTAATTTTGTTTCTATTACTATTCCAGTTGCAGGAAGTTGTGGTGTAACTTGCAGTTCTAACATTTCAGCTTGAATTGAGATTAAATCCAATAATTCATCTATACCTTTACCTTGTAAAGCAGATATCTCTGCAACAAGAGTGTCACCACCCCATTCTTCAGGAACCAATTCATGTTTTGAAAGGTCTTTTTTAACTTTATCGATATTAGCGTTCGGTTTATCTATTTTATTGATAGCTACAATAATGGGTACATTAGCTGCCCTGGCATGATTTATGGCTTCCACTGTTTGAGGCATAACACCATCATCAGCCGCCACTACCAGTACAACAATATCAGTTGCTTTCACTCCTCTGGCTCTCATAGTAGTAAAAGCCTCATGTCCGGGAGTATCAATAAATACAAATCGATTGTTTTTTACCTCCACAACATAAGCTCCAATATGTTGAGTTATACCCCCTGCTTCTTTTTTAGTAACATCACTCTTTCTTATCATGTCGAGAAGAGTTGTTTTACCATGGTCTACATGCCCAACAATAGTAATAGCAGGTGATTTTGTAAGCATTGTATGTTCGGTTTCTTTTGTTTTTTTTGATTTAAGTTCCTTTTTAAAATTTTTTGTAATTTCAACTTTAAAATCATTTTCTTCATATACTTTCTTTGCAATTTGCCAGGGCAATTCTTTTTCTATAGAATGTATATTCCCATATTTTGATACTTGTTGCATTGCTTTCGATAGAGGAATTTTCAATTGCTTTGATAAATCTTTTAAGCTTGGTATTTTTTCTAATACAATTATATCCCTTGTTTCTTTTTTCTTACTATCTTCTTGTATTCCATCTTCAGCAATGGCTTCTTGAATAATTTCTATTGTTTCATAATCAAGGGTACTCATATGATTTTTAACATTGATACCCTCTTTTTTTAGAAATTCAATAAGTTTTTTGGTAGGGATTTTTAAATTTTCAGCTACTTCATATACTCTTTTTTTCATACTGATGACCTCCATTTACCCCGGACTCAATTCACTTTGGGTAGTTAAACATGTCATGATGACACATTTTCTATTTCTTTAAACTTTTCTTCTATTAATTTAATCGTTTCCGTTGAAATTTCCACCTTTAAGGCTTTATTTAGCTTACCTTTTATGGTTGCCATTTTAAAACATTCCATATTATAACACAGGTAAGCCCCTCTACCTGATTTCTTTCCGGTTACATCAATTTCTATTATACCTTCCGGTGTTCTTATAATTCTAAGTAATTCTTTTTTTGGTTTCCTTAATTGACAGCCTACGCATGTCCTATAAGGTATTTTTTTAGAATGTTTCATGGTAATTGTTTTTTTACCTGCTAAATTGACAATATAAGATATTATATTTTTATGTCATTTCTATTCATCTTTTTTATCTTTTTTATATTGAGAATCACTTTTAATATCTATCTTCCATCCTGTTAGCCTTGCAGCTAATCTTGCATTCTGCCCTTCCTTGCCTATTGACAGGGATAATTGAGCATCGTCAACTACAACAAGGGCTTTTTTTTCTTTTTCGAATAACTGAACAAGTAGTACTTTTGCGGGGTTAAGAGAATTTGCAATAAATACCTTCTCATCATCATCCCATTTTATAACATCAATTTTTTCATCCTGTAATTCAGTCATTATAGATTTAATTCGAGATCCTCTATCCCCAATACAGGAACCGATAGAATCAACATTATCATCTTTACTGTCAACAGCTATTTTTGAGCGCTTTCCTGCTTCTCTTGCAATACATTTAATTTCAACTAGCCCTTCATGGATTTCGGGCACTTCCAATTCGAATAAACGTTTTAGTAAATCAGGATGTGTTCTAGATAGAACTATTCTGGGTCCTCTGGAAGTTTTTTTCACCTCAATAACGTAAAATTTCATTCTTTTTCCCTTGTTGTAATTCTCTCTTTTAACCTGCTCGTTTATAGGCAAGACTGCTTCAGCCTTTCCCAAATCTACAATAATATTATAGCCTTCTGTCCTCTGAATTATACCGGTGACTATGTCTCTTACTTTATCAATATAACGCTCAAAAATTGCTTTTCTCTCTGCCTCTCTAATTTTTTGAACTATAACTTGCTTGGCAGTTTGAGTCGCAATCCTACCAAAGTCTTTTGGGGTTATCTCTATATTTATTTCATCCCCAACTGCAATGCTACCTTTTCCTAACTGGTTGGCTTCTTCAAAATTTATTTCTGCAGAAGGGTTTTTGACCGCGTCAACAACTTTCTTTCTGTTAAAAACCTGCACCTTGCCAGTCTCCTTACTAAATATTATTTCAACATTATCTCTACCTTGTGCGAAATTTTTTTTATATGCAGAAACAAGAGAAGTTTCAATTGTATCAATTAAGACTTCCTTTGAGATGCCTTTATCCTTTTCAATTTCGTCTAATATTTTTATTAAATCAATATTTATATTCATCTTAACCTTTCAACCCCTTCCCTTTTGGGAATGAAGAATTAGGAGATATGTTATAACCCTATACAAAAAATTAAATATTTAAAATTACAAAACAAAAGAGTGGCTTTTGAACCACTCTTTTAAAGTATCTTTTGAAATTTACTATATTATAGCACAGAACGAAAAAATATCAAAAAAATTATAATTTATAATAATTATAAATATTTAGTTTAAAACAAAGAAGACACAAATACTTTTTAGTTTATTTTATTTGATTAATTACTTCTTCTCCTTCGATATAGGAATCAAAAGCATTTTTTAATCTGACTTTTATTAACTCTCCATTTTTCTTTTTTAAACCTTTGATACAAACTGTAATATAATTATCAGTTAAACCACAAGAAGCATATTTATTATTATTTTTGCTATAACTGTTTTCAATTATTATTGTTTTCTCCTGGTTTAGGTTGTTTAAAAAAAAATCTTTTCTTAATTTTAAAGATAATTTAGTTAATTTTTTAACTCTTTTTTTGATAACCTCTGTATTATTCTTTCCAGTAAACAATGAAGAAAGAGTCAACAGTCTTTCCGAATAAGGAAACACGTGTATTTTAGAGAAACCTATTCTTTTCAAAAAATGATACGTTTTTTGAAATGATAATACATCCTCACCGGGAAAACCGACAATAATATCTGTGGTAATTGCAATATCTGGAATACCTGCCATAATCTTTTTTACTTTTTCCTCGAATATGGTAATATTATATTTTCTTCTCATGAGGGATAAAATATAATCATCACCGCTTTGCAAGGGGATATGCAGGTGATGGCAAAGCTTGGAAGAATTATTAAAAGTATCTATCAACTCATCAGTTATCCATGGAAATTCAATCGAACTCAATCTAACCCTTTCTAAGCCGTGAATTTTTTCTATTTTTTTTATTAATTTTGCTAAATTAATATTATCGGTTTCTAAATCTTCTCCATAACTGCCAAGATTAATTCCCAATAATACAATTTCTTTATACCTGTTTTTTATTAATTCCCTGATCTCTGATAATATATCATTAACTTTCCTGCTTCTGGCTTTTCCTCGGAGGTACGGTATAACACAATAACTACAAAATTGGTTACACCCATCCTGTATCTTTACCAACCCTCTTATTCTATTGCTTGTACTGGGAAAATAATTTTCATGGTATTGGTTAATATGAACTCCGGGTATGAAGTGAATTATTTTCTTAGGTGAATTTATAGAAGATTTTGCAAATATATTAAAAATATCATTTTTGTAGTAATTGCTAATTATGTGGCAACTAGTATTGGTACAATCCTTTATTTCCTCCAAATCTGTTTGTACAGCACATCCGGTTACAATAACAGTAGCAAATGGATTTGTTCTACCGGCTTTTCTGATCATCTGTTTTGACTTTCTTTCTGCTTCTCTGGTCACAGCACAGGTGTTAATAATATAAATATCTGCTTTTTCTCTGAAATCTACTGCGGTAAAACCATTTTTAAGAAAAGTCTGTTTTATAACTCCTGTTTCATACTGATTTACTTTGCATCCTATTGTCTTTAAGGCAACTTTTCTATCTATATTTTTCATTATGAATTTTTCTTTGTTATTTAAATAAATTTTTTAATGAATATTATGAAATGGGCAAATTTATAGAAAAGAGCTTATGTTTTATTTTTTAGTGAAGGTTTCTTTAACTTTTTCGAAAAAATTTTTTTCACCTATTTTTTCAACATCTTCGCCAGTTTCTTGTGCTAACTCATACATAAGTTTTTTTGCTTTCTGATTTAAACTTCTAGGTATTTCTACAATTATTCTTACGTGTTCATCACCCCTATTTTTTGTACCTAATTTATATGCTCCTTTTCCTCTCAATCTAAAATCAGTATTACTTTGTGTTCCAGCAGGAATTTTCATTTTCACATTTCCTTCTAATGTTGGAACTGTGGTTTCCCCACCTAAAACAGCTTTAGGCAAACTTATTTTATGGTCACAATAAATTTCAGTACCCTTTCTTTTAAAAACAGTGTGCTCTTTAACACTAATAACAATAAAGAGATCCCCGGGTGAACCACCATTTTCACCGGGTTCTCCCATTCCCGCAAGTCTTAGCCTATGTCCACTCTCCACTCCTGCCAATATTTTAACATTAATGGTTTTTCTTGCCTTTATCTTCCCGGCTCCATGACACACCTTACAGGGTGATTCAATAATCTGGCCGCTTCCTTTACATCTTGGACAGGCTTGTATATTTATGGATTGCCCAAAAAATGTATTCTGGGCCATTCTTATTTCACCTGTTCCATTACAATCAGGGCAGGTCTTTTTAGAGGTTCCTGGTTCAGCACCAGTTCCACCACAATGACTACAATTTTGCCAGGTTGGTATTTCTATCTTTTTTTCAGCACCAAAAGCGGCTTCTTTCAAAGTTACCTCTAAGTTGTACCTTAAACTGGCTCCTTTCCTGGCTCTTTCGCGTCGGTAAGTTCTTCGTGAACCACCTCCACCAAAAAAAGACTCAAATATATCACTAAAGCTGCCAAAATCATCCATGCCTTCCCCATAGAAATTCCTGAAATCAAAACCTGCTCCAGCATCAGCGGTATCAGCTGAACCAAATTGGTCATATCTTGCCCTTTTTTCCGGGTCACTTAATACTGAATAGGCTTCTCCGATTTCTTTAAATTTCTTTTCCGCTTCTTCTTTTTTGTTGGGATTAGCGTCAGGATGATATTTTAAAGCCAATTTCCGATATGCTTTTTTAATTTCTTCCTGACTTGCATCTTTACTAATATTCAGGATTTGATAATAATCTTTATTTGCCAAAACAATAATCCCTTTCTAGATTATATTTTTCTATATTATTATTTTAAAATATATACTTCCCTTTTATTTTATTTAACCTTATTTTACTATGCTGATAATCTTATAATAATCGTTGAATTTCCCGTCTTCATCGATTTATTGTATAAGAATCGGGAAATCCAACGAAATTAATATCTTGATGAATATTATTTATTCAATTACTACTCTTTCTTGTCGTCATTTTCTTCCTGATATTCAGCATCATAAACTTTTTCTTCTTTTTGGGAATCACTGGATTCTTCTTGAGATTGATTACCTGTAGACTCCTCTGTCCCTCCAGTCTGGCCTTGTTGTTGTCCCTGATCAGGGCCAGAAGACTGTTTATACATTTCTTCAGCCAGCTTATGAGAAGAATTTGTTAATTTTTCTATTCCCGCTTTCATTTCTTCTATATTGTCATCCTGCATAGCTTTTCTTAGCTGACTAATATTGTCATTGATTTCATTCTTCAGGCTATCATTTACCTTATCACCTGCATCTTTTAATGTTTTTTCAGTTGTATAAACTAGCGTATCTGCCTGATTATGTAATTCAACTTTTTCCTTTTGCTTAAGGTCATCTTCTGCGTACTGTTCCGCTTCTTTAATTTTCTTCTGAATTTCTTCTTCAGTCAAACCACTAGAATGTTTAATGGTTATTTTTTGCTCTTTTCCAGTACCTTTATCCTGTGCTTTAACATTAAGTATACCATTGGCATCAATATCAAAGGATACCTCAATCTGGGGAACACCTCTTGGTGCAGGCGGAATTCCAACTAACTGAAAACGCCCTAAGCTGGTATTATCCTTTGCCATAGGCCGCTCACCCTGTAATACATTTATATCAACGGCAGTTTGATTATCAGTGGCAGTTGAAAATATCTGTTTTCTAGATGCCGGAATTGTGGTGTTCTTTTCAATCAGCTTTGTGGAAACACCACCCAAAGTCTCTATACCTAATGACAAAGGAGTTACATCCAGTAACTGAATATCCTTGACATCACCTTTTAATTTGCCTGCCTGGATAGCAGCACCCATAGCAACCACTTCATCAGGATTTACTCCTTTATGCGGTTCTTTCCCAAATATTTTCTTAACTATCTCATGAACCTTAGGCATTCTAGTTTGACCACCTACCAGAATCACCTCATCAATGTCATTAGATGTTAATTTTGCATCAGCAAGTGCCTTATTGCAGGGTTCTATAGTTCTTTCTAGTAAATCATCGGTAAGCTGCTCTAATTTTGCCCTGGTAAGTGTATAGTTCAAGTGCTTAGGGCCGCTGGAATCTGCCGTAATGAATGGCAAATTAATATCAGTTTCAATTGATGATGATAATTCGCATTTTGCCTTTTCTGCTGCTTCCTTTAATCTCTGTAATGCCATTTGGTCTTTACTTAAATCGATTCCCTGGTCTTTTTTAAAATTATCAATGAGCCAGTTTATGATACGCTGGTCAAAATCATCACCACCTAAAAAGGTGTCACCATTTGTTGATTTAACTTCAAAGATGCCTTCGCCTATATCGAGTATAGAGATATCAAAAGTGCCTCCTCCCAGGTCAAAAACAGCTATTTTTTCACTCTTTTTCTTGTCTAGTCCATAAGCTAGAGATGCAGCTGTAGGTTCATTTATAATTCTTAAAACATTTAATCCTGCTATACGGCCTGCTGCCTTTGTTGCTTCACGCTGATTGTCATTAAAATAAGCAGGAACAGTAATAACTGCGTCCTTTATTTCTTCTCCAATATGGTCTTCGGCCGATTGTTTTAGTTTCTGTAAAATCATTGCTGATATTTCCTGCGGACTATATTCTTTATCCTTGGCCTTAATCATTACATTTGTATGTTCACCTTCAACAATATCATATGACAGAACTTTCTTTATTTCCTGAACTTCCTGGTCATTATATCTTCGGCCAATAAACCGTTTAACTGAATAAATTGTATTTTTTGAATTGGTAACTGCCTGCCTTTTGGCCAGCAATCCTACTAATCTTTCTCCTTTTTTGCTAAATGCTACAACTGACGGTGTAGTCCTGCTTCCTTCTTTATTTTCTATTACAACAGGCTGTCCACCTTCCATAACGGCAACAACCGAATTTGTTGTACCTAAATCTATTCCAATTGCTTTAGCCATAATTCCTTCCTCCTTATATCTTACTCTTCATTATTTTTATTTTTTTTATTATTATTCGAAGATTTTTCAATATCATTATCTTCGCTTATTTTATTTTCATCTGATTGACCTTTGCAAACTTTTACTACTGAAGGTCTAATTACCTGGGATTTTAAATAATATCCCTTGGTAATTTCCTCAGTTATAGTATCTTCCGGATATTTTTCTGATTCTACCTGCATTATTGCTTCATGGCAATAAGGGTCAAACTTTTCCCCAACTGCTTTAATAGGGCTTACCCCTTCTTGCTCTAATATTTTTCTGAATTCCTTTAATATACCCTTGATCCCCTCTCTGATTGATTCAGAATGGCTTTCTTCATTTTTCGAATAAGAAGCGGCCCTTTCCAGATTATCTACAACTGATAAAAGTCGACAAATTAAATCTTTGTTAGCATATTCCAAAAAATCTTTCTTTTTCTTTTCTTCCCTTTTTTTAAAATTTTCGAAATCGGCTTGCATTCTTATCAATTGTTCTTTGTAATAATTTATATTTTCCTCTTTTTGAACAAGCTCTTTTTTTGCTTTATTCAATTTGGACTCTAATATTTTCAACTCATCATCCTGTTGACCCAATAATTCCACCAGATCATTTTTTTTCATTTTTATATATTTTTCTTTATTATCTATTCTTGTTGTATCCTTTTCTTCTTTTTTCTTTTTGCTGTCCATTCTTAGCCTCCATTATGTTTATATATCACATCATTATATGTATTTATATCTAAATTATCTTTAAATTTATTTTATTCAGACAATATCTGACTTAAGCGCCCTGCAATGAAATCCAATATTGAAATTGCCTTTGGGTAATCCATGCGAGTCGGACCAAGAACACTGATTGCACCCATTGGTTTTCCTTTAATAGTATATTGTCTTGTTATGACACTACAGTCCTCTATAACTTTTTCTCCTAATTCGCTTCCTATGACAATATCAAACTGTTTCCTCAAAATAGATTTTTTTATAATCTGTACTAAATTCTTCTCTTCTTCTATAAAATCAAAAAGATAATTTAGCTTTTCTATTTCTTTAAATTCCGGCTGTTTCAGAATATAGCAACGATTGCCTAAAAAAACATTTTCTTCCTCATCGTTAAAATCAAAACAATTTTCTATTAATTTCCAGATAGATTCCAGTGTTCGATATTTGAAATAATACTGATATATTTTTTCTAGCATTTCATCATTGACAATTTCCAAACTCTTACCGTAAAATTCCCTTTTTATAATCCCGGCGATTGCCTCTAAATTTTCTTCTGATATTTCAAAACTGGCCTTCATTATTTTTTGGAAATATAATCCACTATTAGTAATCAAAGTAACTAAAATACGGTTATTGTCCAATGAGATAAAACGAATATCCTTCAAAGTATCTTGCACCATGTTTGGTGCCAGTACTACTCCTAAATTGTTTGTTAATTTAGAAATTAACTTTGAAGTAATTCTCATTATTTCCTTAAATTCTTTTTTTATTTTATAGTGTTCGGTAATTTCTTTTTGTTCATTCGGGCTTAGATTAATATTGTTTTTTGACATTAAATGGTCTACATAGAAACGATATCCTTTGTCTGTTGGTATTCGACCAGCAGAGGTATGCGGTTTTTTTAAGAAACCATTTTTTTCTAACATCTGCATGTCATGTCGTATAGTTGCCGAACTAACATCTAAACCATATTTTTTTACAATCATCTCTGAACCAATTGGTTCTGCCGTAGTAATATAGCGATAAACGACTGCATTTAAAATAGTTTTCATCCTATCATTAATTACCATAATTATCACCTCAAATTAGCACTCTATCAATGAGAGTGCTAATCACTTAAATAACATAGCACTACCCAAAATATTTGTCAAGCCTTAACATAATTTTATTATACATTTTCTTGGCCATTTTTTTTATAGCTTATATCACATTTCTTAACTCAGAAATTCCAAGAAGGCTTGATTTGATAATGCTATTCCTTTACTGGTTAAATAATAATGAGATTCGTTTTCCTGTAATAATCCTTGTTTTTTTAACATTCTTAACTGTTTTCCAAAAGCAGCTTCCATAGAAGTGCCAAAACGAACCGAAAAATCTCCTTTCCCAATCCCTTCCATCATACGTAAATTAAGTATTATTGTTTCAGACATCTCTTCTTTTTTGGGAAGAATTTCCTTTGATTCGATTGGTAGAATGTTATTTTTTAACAGATTAATGTATTGTTTTAAATCGCATACATTTTTAAAACGGCTCTTTTCTAGATAAGAAGTAGACGATACGCCTAAGCCCAGATATTGCCTGTTTTTCCAATAAATTTGATTATGAAAACAACGTTTACCAGGTAAAGAAAAATTTGAAATCTCATATTGTTCATAACCCGAATAATCGAAGAATTTTATGGCCTGATGGTACATTTTATAGGCAATATCATCCGAAGGTATTTTTAATATTCCTTTTTCTATTTTTTCTTGAAAAGGAGTATTATCTTCAATAGTAAGACCATATAATGAGATATGCTCAGGGCGCAGCTTTATTACTTCCTCCAGTGTTTTTTTAAAGTTTCTGATATTTTGGTCAGGAATACCAAACATTAAATCAATATTTATATTTTTAATACCAGCATCCCTGGCAATTCTGTAGCTTTTGATTATTTCCTGTTTATTGTGTATTCGTCCTATTTTCTTCAGTAATCCATCATTAAAAGACTGAGCACCGATACTAAGCCTGTTAACACCAGCTACTAGAATTTCTTCTGCCTTTTTAGTATCAAATGTTACCGGGTTGCTTTCAATTGATATTTCAATATTTTTATTAATATTAAAATTTTTATAGCATGTTTCAACAATCCCAGCAATTGTTTTTCCACTTAATACGGTAGGAGTTCCCCCTCCAATGTATATCGACTCAATTAAAATTTCTGGAAATTTTTTGCTATAGATACCAGCTTCTTTTTTTAGGGCAACCACATAATTACTTTTCTCAATATCTTTTTTATCCGTTAATGAAAAAAAGCTGCAATAAGGACATTTGGAATAACAAAACGGGATATGTATATAAAGGCCCAACTTTGAATAATTCATAGTTATGCTTCTTAATTAAATTTTTAATACGCTCATAAATGCTTCCTGGGGTATTTCCACTTTACCAACTCTTTTCATTCTTTTTTTACCAGCTTTTTGTTTCTCCAGTAGTTTTCTTTTTCTGGTAATATCTCCACCATAACATTTTGCCAGTACATCCTTTTTTACAGCTTTAACAGTGGAGCGGGCAATAATCTTTTGATTTATTTTTGCTTGAATTGGAACATCAAACATCTGTCGTGGAATAACATTCTTCAAATTTTCTACCAGCTTTCGGGCCCTCTCGTAAGCTTTATCTTTATGACAGATAAAAGAAAGATTATCTACAGTATCCTGGTTTACCAATAAATCAACCTTCGTTAATGGTGATGCCTGAAAATCTACAATTCTATAATCCATACTGGCATATCCTTTGCTGATTGATTTGATACGGTCATAAAAATCAAACATGATTTCGCTTAAAGGTAAATTATAGACCAGCCGCGCCCGGTCCCGGTCAAGATACTCTAAGTTTTTAAAAACCCCTCTTTTATCCTGTACAAGCTCCATAATTCCTCCCAGGAATTGACTGGGCAAGACAATTGTCAACTCGATAAATGGTTCTTCAACAAATTCAATAATATTCGGTTCAGGCAAGGAAGAAGGGTTGTTAATCTCTATTACCTGGTTATTTTTTAAATGAACCCGGTAAACTACACTTGGAGTAGTAGCAATTATTTGTATCTGATACTCTCTTTCCAATCTTTCCTGAATTATTTCCATATGCAAAAGACCTAAGAAACCACACCTGAAACCAAAACCTAATGCAGGTGAATTTTCTGCAATATAACTAATTGAAGAATCGTTTAAACTAAGTTTATCAAGGGCATATTTGAGATTATGGTAATCATCATTTTCTACCGGATACATGCTGCAAAAAACTACCGGGGATACTTTTTTATATCCTGGGAGCCTTTCCTGTGAAGGATTGACTGCATCAGTGATAGTATCTCCAACCTTAGTAAGGCTTATGTCTTTAAAACCGGCTGTTAGATAACCAACATCACCTACTGAAAGCTGTTCAACTTTTTTTCTTTTTGGGCTGAATATTCCAGTCTCGGTAACTTCATAAGTCCTTCTATTAGACATTGTCTGTATTTTCATTCCCGGTTTCACTGCCCCATTAACAATTCTTAAATATACAATTGAGCCCTGGTATGAATTATAAACAGAGTCAAAAATCAATGCCTGCAGAGGATTGTCCATTCTCCCCCTGGGATGAGGGACATACTTTACTATAGCTTCCAGAACTTCCTTGATTCCAGTTCCGTCTTTAGCACTGGTTAGAAATATAGGACTACTTTCTAACCCTTTTATCTTTTTAACCTCTTCTGTTATCTTATCCGGATTGGCAGTCGGTAAATCAATTTTGTTAATAAGTAATATTATATTTAGATTATTTTGCAAAGCCATTTCAACATTAGCAATGGTTTGGGCTTGGATACCTTGAGCAGCGTCAATAACCAGCAGGGCTCCTTCGCAGGCAGCCAAACTTCTCGAAACTTCATATGAAAAATCAACATGACCTGGTGTATCAATTAAATTAAAAATATATTGATGACCATCGTTAGCCTTATATAATAGCCTGACAGCTTTTGATTTAATAGTTATCCCTTTCTCTCTCTCTAAATCCATATCATCAAGAATCTGGTCTCTTCTTTCTCTTTCGCTTATAGTCTCAGTTAGTTCTAGGATTCTGTCTGCAATGGTAGATTTACCATGGTCAATATGAGCAATTATGGAAAAATTTCTTATTTCCTCAACTTTAGGCATTTATATCCTCTTCCTTTAAATTTCCTTTAATTATTTTACCAATTATTTTTCTAGCATTCCTAAATTCCGGGATACCAAATATTATACCACTAAAATAATAAACGATTAATCCGAGTAATATAGATATAAATACTTGTCCGAACTGTACTATTTTAACATTCAGGTCAAGATTATAATCAAAAAATCGAGAAACAAGCCAACAGGAAACACCCATAAAAAAGGAAGCCGAACAGATTTTCCCAAAAAAACCAACTAGTTCTCGGGAAAATATTCCCTTAACCTTCCTGTTTAAGGCAAAGGAGAGTATGACTAAATGCGCAATAGCCGCAATTGAAGTTGCCAGTGCAATACCGGCATGTGCCAGGTAACGTACTAAAATAATATCTAATACGATATTGAATACGACTACCACCATCCCTATTTTTAAAGGAGTTCGTGTATCTTTAAGTGCATAAAATGTGCTTATTACCAGCCTTAAAGTTGCCAGTGCAAATAAACCCACTGTATAACAGACCAGTGCAATTTCTGTTAAACGAGTATCCTGGGAACTGAATACTCCATGCTCATAAAATAATCGTATTACTGGCTGGCTTAACACAATTAACCCTACAGTAGAAGGTAAAATAAAGAATGACAAAATCTTAATCCCAAATGTAAAACTATCTCCCATTTCTGCAAATTGCTTTTTTGATACATTTTGGGAAAGTGTCGGGAGAATAGCTATCGACAACGCAATGCCAAATACCCCTAATGGGAATTGCATCAACCTGTTAGCATAATATAAGGCAGAAATGCTGCCATGGGCAAGATAAGAAGCGATAATACGGTCAACTACGAAATTTATTTTATCAATTGCCAGACCAAACATTGCAGGTATCAATAACTGGAAAAGGTTCTTTATACCCGGTTCATTTAAATCAATAATAAATTTATAATTGAAATGTTTTCTAATAAGTGCAGGTACATGTATCAACATCTGAAAAATACCACCGATTATTACACCAAGCGACAAACTAAAAATTCCCATACCTTTAGAGTAAATAAAGGCAAAACAGATGATTCCAATGTTTAACATTGCCGGCGCAAATGCGGGAATAAAAAATTGTTTATAAGAATTTAATATTCCCATAAAAAGAGCAGCAACTGCTGCAAATCCGATATAGGGGAACATTATCTTAGTTAATTGAACGGTCAGCTTAAACTTTTCAGGTTCCATCCTGAAACCGCTTGCAACAATATTGACTATCAATGGTGCTCCTAAAATCCCAAGTATTATGATTATTATCAATACAACAAATAGAATGTTTAGCACATTACTGGCAAAAGTATCTGCTTTCTTTTGGTTATTATGAGTAAGATAATCGGAGAAAACTGGAATAAAAGTAGTATTAAGCGCACCTTCTCCCAAAAAGCTTCTCAACAGGTTTGGAATCATAAAAGCTACGAAAAAGGCATCTGTCTCAAGTCCGGCTCCAAACCTATTAGAAATAACCATTTCTCTGCCTAATCCTAAAACCCTACATAAGAGTGTTGCGAACATAACTATACCGGTGTATTTTGCTACCCTGTAATTATTATTTGTCATCTTACTAAGTACCCCGTATATTCATCAAAATAAGATTTAAAGCTGCTTGATTTTAACTATAAAAGATGTTAAAATTTACCAGCAAAATATTTTTTGAAAGGAAAAAACTATTATGCCTATTATTAAATCTGCTAAAAAAAGAGTTAAAATATCAGAAAGACAGCGCTTAAGAAATTCTGCTTACAAATCAAAAATAAAAACACTAATCAAAAAATTTGAAAAATCACTTAATACCGAGAATACTGAAGATGCCAATCAAATTTACCAGCAATGCATATCTGCTTTAGATAAAGCGGTACAAAAAGGAATTCTGGCAAAAAATACTGTTGCCCGGAAAAAATCATTATTATCAAAAAAACTACGTATATTTTCTCAAGCCACTCCGGATAATAAAGCCCAAGTTCAGGATGATGATAAAGTTAAAAAATAAAATAATTTTTATTTAATTAGTTATTTTTATTACCAGCTGTTCTAAGACCATAACAGGATTTAAATATCCTGTTTTTAATTTTTTTTCGGCATCTAACAGATAATGATAGCTATTTTTTAATCTATCAAACTGAAATTTCTGAGATTGCTTAATTAATTTATCTATAACAAAAGGAGGGAGATTTGTATCTCCCTTTATTTTTTTCTTATTATCTTTAAATGTTTTTGCCTTTAATATTAATTTTATTTGCCTGCTTATCATAGTCAGTAATGACAACGGATGATATTCATTCTCTTGCAGGACTCTTAATAAAGCCAGGGCTTTTCTGGTTTTTCTCTCCCCTATAGCATCAACGAAGTTAAAAATATTGCCTTCTTCTGAGCCAAAAAAATTGATAACTATATCTTCTTTAGTAATACTGGACTTACCCTCTCCCAAATAACAAATAATTTTTTCTATTTCATTATTTATTCTGCCTAAATCATTGTCTGTGAGTTTCTGTAAATAATATAGGGCTTCGGGCATTATTTTTACTTGTTTCTTGTTTAATCTCTGGTTCAGCCATTGTTTTACCTGATATGATGTTGGTTTTTTTAGGGAAACAATGCTCCCGAATTGTCTGATTTTGGCTAAAGGAATATTTTTGGGAATTTGTTTTTTTAAACTGAATATAAAAATAGTTATAGCATTATCCTGAAAAGATTTGTTTTTAATAAAATATTCCAGCTTTTTGACATATGCAGAATTTAATTTCTCAAAATTTTTAATAATTACAACCTGTTTTTCAATTCCTAAAGGTAATGACTTAATAGAATTAACTAAACGATTAAAATCAGTATTTTCTCCATAAAATATTTCACAATTTACAGATTTTTTATTGTTGCCAAAAAAACTTCTTATTGTATCTTGGATTATATTGTGTAGATAATTTTCTTCACCATATAAAAGATAAATTGGTTTTAAATATTTATTTTCAATTTCTTTTTGCAATCCAAAGAAATCAAGAGTTTGTATTTTATTCATTAAATAATTACCTTAAAGTGCTTATGTAATACTTTTTACCATCGGTTTTTATTATAATAGTCCCATTTAAGTCAGTGCGAAAAACCTTTTGGCATTTGTTTTCCAATCTTTTAACTACATCCAGATGGGGATGCCCAAAATTATTTAAACCAACAGAAATAACTGCTATTTGCGGTTCTACATTATTTAAAAAAGTCTTGCTGGTAGAGCTATTGCTTCCATGATGTGCAACTTTTAAAATATCACATTTTAATAGAGAGCTGTTTGTGTTTGATAACAAGCTCATTTCAGCATTTTTTTCAATATCACCGGTAAATAAAAAACTTGCATTTTTATAGTGTAATTTTAGCACAATTGAATTATTATTGAAATCTCTTTCCTCTGAATATTCAAATCTTTTAATTGGATTAAGAATTGCAAACTCAATTTCAGGACTTATTTTTATTAAATCTCCAGCTTGTGTTTGATAATAGGAAATGTTTTCATTTTCTAGGATAAAAGACTTAAATGCAAGGTAGTTTTCCTCAGGGTATTCTAATTCATTATCAACAACCAGGGTAACCTTCATTTCTTCCAATACAGGAAGCAATCCCTCCAGGTGATCGAGATCCGGATGAGTTAAAAACATAACATCAATATGATTAACTCCCTTTCTCCTTAGATATGGAATAACGGTATTTATCCCAACATCAAAATCACTAAAAGGAGTGCCACCTCCATCAATCAGAATGTTCTTTTCTTTGGGTGTTTGTATAAAAATGCAATCCCCCTGCCCCACATTAATAAAATGAACTGCAAGTAAGGATTGAGGAAAAAGTAAATTGCCCACTAATAACACAAAACTGCATGATACGATAACCCAAAACCTGCGTTTTTTCTTTAGTACATCATATTTAGACCAAAAATATAATGAATAAAAAATAATTACAATAATAAAATAATAGAAAATTATTGTTAATATTCCAGGCTGTGCTATATATTTATAAGCAAAAGGTAATAATGATAATCGTTGCCCTATCATTACTAATCCCTCGATTAAAAAATTATTGCATAATGCTATCAATCCAGCTAATGGCAAAAATACAAATGATACAACAATAGAAATCAAGGCAATAACAATAATAATCCCAATCATGGGAACAATTACAATATTAGCTAAAATTGAGATAAGCGATACTTTATAAAAAAAATAGGCAGACAATGGTAATACCCCTAACCACGCAGACAAAGAAACTGAAAATATTTTGCGCAAATATTCTGGCAGGAATGGTAATTTTGCCTCTATAATGGGAGCAAATGCGACAATAGCAAACGTAACCAAAAAAGATAACAGAAATCCTGCGTCATAGAGATATAAGGGCTGACACAGTAATATTATCATAGCTGACAGATAGAGACTGTTATATATATGATAGGGACGATTAAAGTATCTTCCTATAAGAACAATCGCAAACATTATAGCTGCCCTACTCACTGATGGTCGAAAGCCAGTCATCGCAGCATATCCCAGCATTATGCCAATAATAATGAAATATTTGAATTTTTTCTTTAATATTTTCTCTGGTATTAAATTAAAAAGAAAAAGTAAAATTACTGTAAATATTCCTACATGCAGTCCTGAAATAGCAAGTATATGCATCACACCTGCATCTTGAAAAATACCTTTTAACTCCTGTGTTATTCCTGTTCTTTCTCCGGTAATAATTGCCTTAACCAGCATTTTCCCGGGATTTGTTGTATAAATTTTTTCAATTTGCCTTATTATTTGACTTTTTGTGTTATAGATAATGGAAATAAGATTTATTTCATTATTATGTTTAATAGTTTCAATTTGATTTAGAGGTATGCTACCAGTTAGAAAAATTCTTTGCCTTGCCAAATAATCACGATAATTAAATTCACCAAAATTCCCAGGCAATGCCGGTTCTTTTAACAATACCACTGTCTTGACGACATCCCCTGTTTTTATAATATTTTCCAAGCCATGTATCCTCAATAAAACATGTCCACTAACCTTATAATTCTTGCCATCTACCATAAACAAATTACTGTTCACCTGCAATTCCTGGTAATTATAATTTTCATTTACATCAGCTTTCCAAACAGTTCCACAAATTTGTCCCTGTTTTTCAGCAAACTGATAGATATTATTAGAACCATGTGGCTGCAAATTGTAGGCGGTGTTAGCCATACCAAGAAATATAAAAAATGAGAAAAAGATAATGGTAGAAATTTTCCAATTATTATTAAAAGATAATATGCTAAGCAAAAAAACAACCAGGCAAATTACAAATAAACTAATATATCCAGAAAATGAAAAAATATTAGACAAAACTATACCAGAAATATAGCACGATAATGTTAAAAGAAGGGGGTTATTAACATGTGGCAATGTATGAACCTGGTTAATATACAGTGATATACTCCTTAATGCTCTCGTACCTCTTATCGCCTATACCACTTACATTCTTAATATCTTCGGTATCTCTAAACAGTCCGTTTTTCTCGCGATATTCCAGAATTGTTTTAGCTAAAACAGGCCCGATACCTGGCAAGGACTCCAATTGATGAGAACTGGCAGAGTTAAGGTTTATCAGGGTATTATCGGAAGAATATTGATATTGCTCCATCACCTGGTTTGTCGGTACATTTTGATTATTGCAGTCCAGGTTGTTTTCTAAGATAAATGGAATAACTATTTTTTGCCCATCATAAATATGTGCCGCTAAATTGACAGCATCAACGTTTGCCTTTTCTGTTTCTCCCCCTGCTATCTTCACAGCATCAATTATTCTTTTATCCTTGTTTACCTTATATACCCCAGGATTATTCACTGCTCCTGAAACATGAACTATACATATTTCTTCTTCAGCTTTTTGGGTATCTTTTTCTATAGTATCCTCGGTTGGATTAACTGTAGACACAATTGTGATGGCATCACTTTTTTTACTATATAATTTCCAGCCAAAAAACGTTAAAAGAATTGTAAAGATAATAAGAAAGACAATTTTTTCTTGCCTTGAAAGGTTAAACATATATATAATATACCTCTTTTTTGTTCACTTTCTTCCATGACAAAATTTTTTTAGACATTATTTTTTAAAAAATAAGCTTCTGCTTCTCCAACTGTATACAAAGATCCTGTAACACAAATTAAATCATCTTTTTCTGCTATCCTGAGTGCTTCCTGAATTGCAGCATCAACAGTATTCTTTTCAATAATTTTCTCCGGGTTAATATAATTACCAGCTTCCCGGGCAAGAATGTGTGTAGGTGTAGCCCTGGGATTATTTGCCATAGTGAGAATAATTTGATTTGAAATAGGAACAATGTTTTTTAGAATACTTTGATAATCTTTATCGCTAAATATTCCTAATATAGCTATTATTTTTTTATTCGGAACAAATCTTTTTAAATTTTCGCCAAATCTAGCAACACCGTTGGGATTATGAGCACCATCCAAAATAACCATCGGCTCTCTCCGAACAATTTCAAACCTTCCTGGCCATTTAGTATTGTATAAACCTTCAGAAATTGCCTTTGTATTAATTTTGTAATTTTTACTATTTAATATTTCCGCCACCGCAATTGCCATGGAAGCATTTTCGACCTGATATGTTCCTGCCAGCGGAATATGCATATTTTGATAATCAGCAAATATTCCTGAGTAGTTAAAATTACTGCCTTCTAAATCAGAAAAAATGAGGTGTGGATTAATTTCCTTTCCAACTGAATACAACTTAGAATGTCTTTTTTTAGTAATAGCAGCTATTACTTCGTGAGCGTCCTGGTATTGTTTGGCATTAATTACATTGGTATTTTTTTTAATGATATCTGCTTTTTCACCAGCAATATCAGACAACGTATTTCCTAATTTATCCATATGGTCATAATCAATATGGCTAATAATTGAAATAAGAGATTGGCAGATATTAGTAGCATCCAGACGTCCACCTAATCCTGCTTCCATTATTGAAAAATCCACATTATTTTTATAAAAATATAGAAATGCCATAACGGTTATTACTTCAAAAAAAGTTGGATGCTGGTAACCATCTGTAGTTGCGACTTTTTTAATGGCTGGTTTAACCCTTTCCAGAAGAGAGCACACCTCATGCTGCGAGATTTCTTTTTCATTTACTTTCATTCGTTCCTGAAAATGTACCAGATGAGGTGAAGTATACAAGCCAACTTTATATCCAGCAGCCTTTAAGATTGAAAATAACATGGCTGCAGTAGAACCCTTCCCGTTGGTTCCGGCAATATGGATTACCTTAGTTTTCAAATGAGGATTATCAAACAAAGATAACAATAAACCTATGTTCTTTAACCCTAACTTAATGCCATATTTATTTAAACCATAAATATACTCAATTGCTTGATTGTAATTCATCATATTGATTTGAGTGCCTTCAGATTTTTCTCAATTCTATCGCGTATATCAGTGAGCTCTTTAATCTTTTCTCTTTCTTTCTTAATTATATTTTCAGGAGCCTTCTGAATAAAATCAGCGTTATTCAGCTTTTTATTAATAACAATCATATCTTTTTCGGTCTTCTGTACTTTCTTTTCCAGTCTTTGTATTTCTGCCTCTAAATCAATTACGCCGGCTAAAGGAATAAAGATTTCTATGTCCTCCAAAACCCCGGTAGCAGAACACTCTGGTTTCTCTAAAGAATTTCCTACCTGGAAAGAGTGAACATGGGCTAGATTTTTTATGAATGGTAAATTTTCTTTAATTAATTCTTCTTTTTCGTTATTAACAACATTAATAAATACATCAATCCCCTTTGCGAGTGGAATATTCATTTCAGCCTTAATATTACGAATTATTTTTATTACTTCTTGTATAGTTAATACTTTTGCTTCCAAATCCTTTTTAGTTTTTACTTTTTCGTACTCTGGCCAGCTAGAGATTGAAATGCTTATTTCATTATGAGGTATTTTTTGCCATATCTCTTCAGTAATAAATGGCATAAATGGGTGCAGTAATCTCAATATATTATCCAGTACAAACCATAAAACATATTGAGCTGTTTTCTTTTCTGCAGTTCCATTTTTGCTGTATAGAGTCTCTTTTATCAGTTCAACATACCAGTCACAAAAATAATTCCAGCTGAAATCATAAATAGTCATAGCAGCATCACTAAATTTAAAATTATTGAGGCTTTCAGTAACCTTTTTAACAGTATTATTCAACTGGTAGAGTATCCACTCATCAAATATACTGTATTTCAAATCTTCTTTTTTCACTTCTTTCGGGTCAAAATTATCCAGATGAGTTAGCGAAAAGCGGGCTACATTCCAAATCTTATTGGTAAAGTTTCTGAATGTCTCAATCTTTTCTTTTGCCAATCGGATATAATTAGCTTGAATAGTCAAAGCAGCCAGGGTCATTCTCAGGGCATCAGCGCCATATTGATCAATCATTAATAACGGGTCAATAACATTTCCTTTTGATTTACTCATTTTTTTGCCTTCAATATCTTTTATTAGAGGGTTTATGAAGACCTTTTCGAAAGGAATGTCTTTTTTAAATCTTAGTCCCATCATCATCATTCTGGCAACCCAGAAAAATATAATATCAAATCCGGTAATTAATAATGAAGTTGGATAAAATTCCTCTAAATCCGGGGTGTCTTCCGGCCAGCCGAGTGTAGAAAAAGGCCACAGGGCAGAGCTAAACCAGGTATCAAGCACATCTTTATCCTGGACAATATTTTTGCTATGACATTTAGAACATTCCGATGGGGCCTCCATTAGAACCATCATTTCTTCACATTCCTGGCAATACCATACGGGTATCCGGTGTCCCCACCATAATTGCCGAGAAATACACCAATCACGGATATTATACATCCATTCGAAATAGACCTTAGACCATCTTTTAGGGACAAAAGTTGTTTTATCTGTTTCGACAGCATCAATAGCCGGCTTAGCCAGTTCCTCTATCTTTACAAACCATTGTTTGGAGAGATATGGTTCGATTACCGTATCACATCTATAACAATGCCCTAGTGAATGACGGTAATTCTCAACTTTTTGCAAATAACCTTTTTCTTCAAGGTCTTCAATAATCTTTTTACGACATTCCATAACACTCATATTATTATATTCACCGGCATTTTTATTTGTTGTTCCATCATCATTCAGGATATTTATTTCTTCAAGTTCATGCCTCTGCCCTAATTCAAAGTCATTTAAATCGTGGGCAGGAGTAATTTTTACTGCACCTGTGCCAAATTCCGGGTCCACATATTCATCAGCAACAATCGGCAGTTCTCTTCCTACTAAAGGCAATATTGCCACTTTACCAATATATTTTTTATATCGCTTATCTTTTGGGTTTACAGCAATTGCAGTATCACCAAGCATGGTTTCAGGTCTGGTAGTAGCAACAGTTATTTTTTTGTCGGTTGAATCCTTAAGAGGATATTCTATATAATATAATTTAGCATTTTCTTCTCTCTGCTCAACTTCAATATCTGCCAGTGCTGTTTGGCAGCGTGGACACCAATTAATAACATAGTTAGAGCGATAAATAAGTTCTTCCTCGTATAATGTGACAAATACTTTTCTTACTGCTTTTGATAATCCCTCATCAAGAGTAAATCTCAAACGGGACCAATCACAGGAACAACCTATCTTCTTTAGCTGATTTAAAATATTAGAGCCATATTTATCCCGCCATTGCCAGGCCCGTTTGGTAAATTCCTCCCTGCCAATGTCATATCTGGTTTTACTTTCTTTTGCTATTTCTCTTTCTACAACATTTTGAGTAGCAATACCAGCATGGTCAGTGCCGGGTAACCACAACACGTTAAACCCTTGCATCCTTTTCCATCTTATAATAATATCCTGTAAAGTATTATTTAAGGCATGTCCTATATGCAAAGAACCGGTTATATTTGGAGGTGGCATTACTATTGAGTAATTATTTTTCTTATCTTTGTTATTTTTGGCAGTAAAAATACCATTTTCCAACCAAAAATTATACCAGTTATCCTCGACTGTTTTAGGATTATAAACAGGTTGTAATTTATTTTGCTGTTTTTGGTCCATTTTTTTCTCCTCTGTATGTTCTTTTTGTTTTAAAAATAATCATATAATAAAAAAACCCTTTTCATCCTTTTAAGGGCGAAAAGGGTTCGTGGTACCACCTTAATTCCTGTTCTTATTTCCAAATAAAAACTCAAAAACAGGCACTCAATATAGTTTTAACGGTTCAACCGGTTATCTTACTGTTATACTTCAGAAAATGGCTCAGGGAGGACGTTCAATATAAACCGTTGAACCAGTCATATTTACTCATTCCCGTCATTGCCAATTTATTACTGCTTTTGCTATCTTACAATGATTAGCCCAGGATGTCAAGAATGCCAGCAACTTAAATGTTCAGGCAGTTTCTCTCTCTTTTTTTTCATTATTATCATTGTCTGTTAAAATAGGAATCTCATTATTTTCAATAACTTTTTTGGTAATAGTGCAACCTTTAATATTTCTCATTGATGGAATCTTATACATAATATCCAACATTGATTCCTCAATAATTGACCTGAGACCCCTGGCACCAGTCTTTCTGTTTAAGGCCTTTTCAGCGACAGCCCCCAGTGCCGGACGAGTAAATTTTAGACTTACTCCCTGGTTTTTCAGCATCTGCTGATACTGTAATGTAATTGCATTCTTTGGTTTAGTCAAAATATCTATCAAGGCATCTTTTTCAAGATAACCAATGGTCGAAATAATCGTTAATCTACCAACCAGTTCCGGAATCAATCCAAATTTTATCAAATCTTCTGGCAATACATTGGCAAGGACTGAATTATTTAAACCTTTTTTATTGCCATTTCCATATATATCGGCATTAAAGCCAATTTGGTGTGCCTGCATTCTGCTTTTTATGATATTTTCCAGTCCTTCAAAAGAGCCTCCACAGATAAAAAGTATCTGTGAGGTATCAATTTCAAGATTCTTTTGATGAGGATGTTTTCTCCCTCCCTGTAGAGGCATAGTGGCTACAGTTCCTTCAATAATCTTTAACAATGCCTGTTGGACTCCTTCTCCGGAAACATCTCTTGTAATTGAAGGATTTTCGGATTTTCGGGCTATTTTATCAATTTCGTCAATATAAATAATCCCATTCTGGGCTTTTTCAATATCTTCATCAGCAGCATGATATAATTTTAGAAGTACATTTTCTACATCATCGCCTACATATCCGGCTTCAGTTAAAGTAGTAGCGTCAGCAATGGCAAAAGGTACCTCCAGCTTTTTTGCTAAAGTTCTTGCAAGTAATGTCTTGCCACATCCGCTCGGTCCCAATAAGAGAATATTACTTTTTTCCATTTCAATAAAATTACTTGTTTTTTTGGCTTTTTCATCACCCTGTTTCCTGGAAAGATTATTTTTTATTCTTTGATAGTGATTATACACTGCCACCGAAAGAATCTTTTTGGCTTTCTCCTGTCCAATAACATATTGGTCAAGATAATTTTTAATCTCTTCAGGAATTGGTATATTTTTTATAGAAAAATGCTCATTATTATTTATCTTTTTTTTATCATCTTTCAGGATATAACTGCAAACATTGATGCATTCACTGCAGATATTGACCCCATTTGGACCTGAAACAATTTTTTGGACTTCACTTTGGTCTTTACCGCAAAATGAACATTTCATTTTAAACACCTCAATCTTTTTTATAAATGATTATGAACGTTTTTTAATCACTTCATCAACAATACCATATTCTTTGGCTTCTTCACCGGTCATATAAAAATCCCGGTCTGTATCTTTTTCAATTCTTTCTAAAGGTTGATTAGTGTGAAAAGTCAGTATTTCGTTAATTTTTCTTTTAATTCTCAGTAATTCTTTGGTTTGTATTTCTATATCAGAAACCTGGCCTTGTGCTCCTCCTAAAGGTTGATGCAGCATAATCCGTGAATTAGGCAAAGAAGACCGTTTTCCTTGTGCACCAGAAGCAAGGATTAAGGCAGCTCCGCTGGCAGCCATTCCAATACAAATAGTTGCAACATCAGATTTTATATATTGTATAGTATCGTAAATGGCAATAGTAGAACTGACCGAGCCACCCGGGCTATTAATATAAATGAATATATCCTTGTCTGGTTCGTTCGCTTCTAAAAATAACAATTGAGCAATAATTATATTAGCAGCCTGGTCGTCTATCTCTGTACCAAGAAAGATAATTCTTTCTTTCAAGAGACGTGAGTATATATCATAGGATCTTTCTCCCTGGGGTGTTTTCTCCACCACAATCGGTACTAAATTCATAGTATTGTCCTCCTTTATTTTTCGTTAATAATAACCTGCTTTGATAATTTTTCCACTACTTTCTCTCTTTTGATTTGATCTTTCAGGTTATCCAAAGTTTTATTTTTCTCAAACATTGCCCGAACTTTTAATGGTTTTTGGTTAGTGCTTTCGGCAATTTCTTTTATTTTATTATTTATATCTTCCTCAGTAGCAATAATTTTATCATCCTGTATTATTTTGTCAATAACAAGTTCCTTTTTAATTTGTTTCTCGGCCAAAGAACGGTATTCTTTCTTCACTTTTGATTCATCGGCTTTAATCATTTTATAATAGTCTTCTATTGTCATTTTTCTTTTCTTTAAATCTTCTTTCAGATTATTTAGCATATTTTCTACCTGCTTATTGATTAAAACTTCAGGTACTTCAAACTTACACTTCTCTGCGACTTTTTCCATTAAATCCTCACTAAAATCATTTTCTGCCTGATACCTTGCTCTCTCTTCTAATTGTTTTTTAATATGCTGTTTTAACTCTTCCAGATTTTTATACTCACCTGCACTCTTGGCCAGCTTATCATCCAAAGGTGGAAGATCTTGTTCTTTTATATCTGAAATTTTAACCTTATAAGTTAATTCTTTCCCTGCCATTTTCTTATCATTAACATCTTCAGGGATTTTCATTTTTATCTCTTTTTCATCTCCGGGTTTTAATCCAACTAAATTATCAGTAAATTCTTTAGGAATCCTATCGCCCAGTTGAATCATTTGTTTTTCTTTTTTACCATCTGGAAGTAGTTCATCACCGGCAAAAGTTTCAAAATCAATAATCATAAAATCACCCATCCTGGATTCTCTATCAGTAACTTCTACTAATTTTCCATGGCTTTCTCTAATTCTTTCCAAATCATCGGTTATCTCTTTCTCGGTAATCTTTGGAATTTTCTTTTCAATTTTTATATCATCTAATTTAGGAATTTCAATATCAGGTTTGACCTCTAATTTCATTTTATAAATAAATGGTTTTTCCTTGTCAATCTGCACTAAATCCATATTGGGTACATCAATAGGGTCCAGTTCGCTTTTATCTATTGCCTGGGTATATGTTTCCTTGATGAGCTTTTCTGCAACTTGATGGTCAATATATTCTTTACCCAAATTCATCTCCAATATATTGATTGGTACACGACCGGTTCTAAATCCTGGAATTTTTACTTTTTGAGATAGTTCGCGGTAGATGTTATTAAATTCCTGCTGAACCTTTTCCTGGTCAATGGTTACTTTTACTTCTATTTTGTTATTTTCTTTTTTACCTTTTTCAATATTAATCATCTTAATATCCTACCTCCACAAATATTTGCGCAATCATAATAATACCGCAAAGATTCTTTGCGGTATTATTTATTTCCAATATCAATTTTACATATCTTCAAAATATTATATTAAAATCCTTATTTAATAAACAATTATTAATATATTATATAATATTAATACAAAAATTTTTTTGGTGCGAGAGGCGGGACTCGAACCCGCATGGAGTTACCCACTGGATCCTAAATCCAGCGTGTCTGCCAATTCCACCACCCTCGCAGGTCTAATATTATAAATGGTGGGCCGTACAGGTATCGAACCTGTGACACCCTGATTAAAAGTCAGGTGCTCTACCTACTGAGCTAACGGCCCAGAATATATTCAGGGGAAGAATCCCCTGAAACCCCTTTAATACTAATTTAAAAAACAAAAACTTTCAAGATATATTCTGACATTAGACAGAATATATTCAGGGGAAGAATCCCCTGAAACCCCTTTTTTAGGCGCGCTCGGAGGGACTCGAACCCCCAGCCCTTGGATCCGAAGTCCACAGCTCTATCCAATTGAGCTACGAGCGCTCAAAATGGGGTGAGCGATGGGATTTGAACCCATGACCACTGGAGCCACAATCCAGGGCTCTAACCGGACTGAGCTACGCCCACCATG
>Ga0334893_1000118_pt1 | contig 135097 bp, 98 predicted proteins | sample GraSluR3_MG_5_FD_207218 | JGI IMG/M metagenome (GOLD analysis project Ga0334893, IMG submission 207218) | Sludge microbial communities from methane-producing bioreactor in Wageningen University, Netherlands - Granular Sludge_09_05-R3 | ecosystem: Engineered > Bioreactor > Anaerobic >...
GTTTATGATCTACTTCTACATCTTTAACAACCCAATCTTCTCCAAAATCTAGAACAAGATTGAAAAAATCTTTAGTTAAATTCATGCCCCAAATTTATTCCTTTCCACTAAATTTGCAGTAGAACCAGATTTGTTAATGTTTTATTTCAAAAGACTAATTATGAAAACATTAATTCTTTCTATTTTTTTAGTAATTTTTGTAATATTTTTAAAGGCACAAGATTTCGTGCCCCCTCACAATCATGCTGATGAGCTTCAATTTAAAAACGGTGAAGCCATCATTAAATTTAAGGCGGAAGTTGTTCTTCATTCTGATCATAATGGAAAGGTCGAAAAAACTGGAATTCGCTCAATAGACCAACTATTGACTAAATATGAGATATCGTCACTAAAAAAGCTTTTCAGAGGGGCTGAACGCGATCAGAAAAAATTTGAGATTAAATTTCCAGATGGAAAAATTAAGAAAACACCAGAATTATTCAATATTTACTTGCTAAAATATGATATACGGTATAATTTATCAGAGGTGCTTGATGCATTTGATATGTTGGATGAAGTTGAATATATTGAAGGTAATGGCGAAGCATACATCAATGAGTTGATTCCTGTATCAGAACCTTTTAGGATTGCTGAATCTTTTATTAAAGGTGATTTTCATAAAGAAAATACTGGAGTTATTATTCCAAATGACCCTATGTATGATCAACAATGGTACTTACCTCATGTGAAAGCGGATTCTTTATGGACGACGACGACGGGTGATACAAATCAGGTAATTGCAATACTTGATACTGGGGTTGATTATTTGCATCCGGATTTGAATAGTAAGATATGGATCAACCATAATGAAATTCCGGATAATGCGATCGATGATGATGCTAATGGCTTTATTGATGATTATATTGGTTGGGACTTTGTTAATGAAGATAATGAACCAAAAGATGACAATAGTCATGGTACCCATTGTGCTGGAATAGCTGGAGCTGAGACAGATAACGGTATTGGGATTAGTGGAGCTAGCTGGGGTGCAAAAATTATGCCTTTGAAAGTATTTCAAAGTAATGGAATAGGATATTTTTCACACATTGCTCAAGGCTTCTGGTATGCAGCACAAAACGGTGCAACAATTTATAGCAATTCTTGGTCTAGTGGTGGTGAATCATTAGCCATTCGTGATGCCATGGAATATGCATATGCATTTGGATTAATTGTAGCTGCTGCAGGAAACATGAATTACAAAACTGATTTGCCCTTTCCACCATGGCCGCCCTACCAGCCAAATTATCCGGCTTGCTATAATTGGGTGCTGGGCGTTGAAGCTACCGATCCAAACATGAATAATACTTGGTTTTCAAATTTTGACCCCACAGGTCCAGTTATTTCAGATAGCAGACCCTATGGTGGTATGTACTGGAATGACTATGATTATAATTATGAAATGCGTGCGCCAGGACTTAGCTTTATCAGTACCGTTCCAAATGGCCAATACAGAAACTACAGTGGAACATCTATGGCTTGTCCCTTAGTTGCAGGGTCTATTGCGCTTATGAAAAGTTACAACCCAGATCTAAGTAATGAACAAGTATTTGCAAAGCTAATTCAGCCGGTCAAATTAGGGCTGTTTCAGGCTGGTGTTATGGACATCCAGAAGTCAACTTTTGTAGATCCACCTGCGGACTTGTATTATGTTAGTCATATTGTTGAAGACAGCATCAATGGCGGGGATGATGATGGAAGGCCTGATGCCGGCGAAATCATCGAATTATTTGTTAAAATAAAAAATGCCGGTGGTTTGAGTGATTCAACTTATGCCATGATGAGGTTTGCAGAATTTGAGGATACTACAACTGCAAGAATTATTGATAATACTAGTTATATTGGTTCAATATCGGCCTATGGAACTAATTTAAGTAATGACCCTATCAAAATTAAAATTTCTGATGAAGTTGTAAATGCCAGAATTATCTCATTTCAACTGCTGTTTTGGGAAAAGGGTGCGAGTGATACGATATATCAAAATATAACCCTAACTGTTGAACATGGTGTCGAAATTAAAGGTACTTATGAAACCTTACATTTGTCTGGTGACGCTTACTATCTGGTTACAGAAGTTGCCGTGATAGATACATTAATTATAGATCCTGGTGTAACGGTAAGGTTTTCATATGGTAACTTCATTATGATAACCCAATACTTATCAGCTTTAGGTAAGCCTGATAGTTTAATCACCTTTAAAGGGGCAGAAGGATCATTCCTAAAATCCATAATTATGGCTAATAATGCCTACTCTATATTCGAGTTTTGTAAATTTACTGAGGGATGGAGTTCGTGTAACGATATTATGCTAGTTAATCCAACAATTATTAGAAATTGCATTTTCACTCTTAATGAACACGCAAGATTATTTAATGTCATGCCAGGTGGTATTTATACTCATAATGTAATTCATAATAATGGTGCGCCATATTGTGGTACCATGATTGAAATGTGGAATCTTGGGAATTTTGAGTATAATGTGATATCTGGTAATAACACTAACGGCTACTCTCCTTTTACTTTTGTTGGTCACCATTTAGCCTATCCCCAATGTATGGATTATGTTAAAAATAATCTTTTTTTTAATAATGATAGGGATATGGCTGTTTCGGGACATAACGGATGGCCTATGGGAGTATATAAAGTTTTAGATAACTATTGGGGAACAAATGACTTATCGCTGATCAAAACAAATATATTAGATTTTTATGAAGATCAATCCAGACCTGTTCTAGAGCCTGATACAATTCTGCACACTCCTCCCGCTGAAGCCCATGGAGTAGTCTGGAAAGTAGAAATTAATCATCAGAATCCACAGGAGGGTAATATGGATGCACTTGGAGTAGGACCGATGCGTGTGGATGTTTTCTTCAACAGGCCGATGGACACGCTTATAGAACCTTTTGTAACATTTGGAGTCAGATTCCCTTACACTCAAAATATCGTCACAGATATTTTTCAAGGGCAAAATGACAGTATTGGCTGGAGTGAAGACGGCATGGTTTGGACTGGTTACCATTTTGTTGACATTTCCACTGGCGATGGGGAAAACACCATTCGGGTAGCCCACGCACGCGATACCGATCATTTTGAAATACCTATTGAGCGCAGCAGGTTTAAGTTTGTTATTCAGGCTGCAGGTTCCCAAAGTGTGAACTTTAATGCCACGCCAGGCATTGGCAAAGTGTCACTGGAATGGCCTTTATCAGATTCAACAAATGTGTTAGGGTATAACCTGTACAGATATCGCTTGATCAACGATAGCACCCTATCAGATACCCTTGCGCTCAATGAAGGACCCTTGGCAGATAGTACCTACATAGACTACGCCGTGATACCCGATTCAACATATTACTACCTTTTCACAGCAATGCTTACCGACTTTACTGAGAGCGACTACAGCAAAGTAGTTTCCGCCACGCCCTTCTCCGCCGCCAACGGCGATGCCAACGGCGACCTGACCGTCAATGTACTCGACATCACCACCATTGTAAGCTATATCCTCAACCAAAACCCACAACCCTTCCTGAGTGATGCAGCAGATGTGAACTACGACGGACAGATCAACCTGCTGGATATTATCGGAGTGGTAAACCTGATCATGAATCAAAAAGCCGTCTCCGATCGACCCTATCCCATGATCAGCCAGCAAAAAGCCTACTATGAATGGCGAGGCAACCAACTGTGGTTGCACAGCCAGGGCAATGTAGCCGGTTTGCAGTTCGAATTGGCACTACCCGAAAACCTGGAAGCAGAGCATCTGCGTATCAAAAGCAGGCTGCCAGGCTTCGAGATGGCATCACAAATACAAGCAGCTAATATCAAGGGCTTACTCTACAGCCTTGACGGTAAAACCATCCCGGCTGGCGAAAACTGTCTGCTGGAGTTGATCGGTGCTGATCTTCCTGCGGAGCTTCAGTTCAATACCATACTAGGAGGCGAGCTGGAAGGTGATTTGGTAGAAGTGCTGCCCTATGGTATCGACGATCTTCCAGAGCAAGGCACAGAACAGCAAGTGTTACGCGTGCAGCCCAATCCATTCAGTCATCAGCTTTTGATCAGCTGGGATGCGCCCCAAGCAAATAAAGTTGCTTTACACCTTTATGACCAGCAGGGAAGGTTAATCAAATCACTTTATGAAGGAAACGATGTATCCGGTAATACCTACTGGGAAGGAAAAGACCAGCATAACAAAAGCGTAAGCAAAGGGGTGTATATCCTGAGAATGGAGCTACAGCAAAAAGAAGGCTTGCAAAGTGTGGAACGTAAGTTAATATTCAGATAATCAATAATATAGTGTAAATGACTCATCAAAGACTAACATTCAAATTGCACAACTTATAGGTATCACAATAAATACGAACAACATAAAAAAAAGACAAAAAAACTTAATCATTCTTTCAATTATGCGTAACTTTCAACTCTTTTTAAAGCCAGTAAAACAATCAACCCATTTTCAAAGGAATGATTACTGGTTCCCTAATAGAATTGAAATGCTTAACCAAAAACAAAAATCATGAACCGCTACTTCATCATCCTGGCTCTGTTGCTATTTACCTGTTTTACTGCTCAGGCGCAATCCAATTATCACAATATGCATTACCTTGATCCCTACAATCCGGAATTTGTGAAAGGGGAAGTACTGCTTAAGTTTGTGGATGAGGTTGTGGTTACGACCTCCGTTAAAAATGATGTTGCCCAAACCGGAGTAGCTTCTGTAGATGACATACTAGTGCCTTATCAAATCCTGAAGGTGAGCAAGGTATTTAAAGAAACGCGCGAACAGCACAGCAAAAAACCAAAGCGAACCATGCGGGATTTTAAAGGTAAGGAAATGGAAGTTCCTGCCCTGTACAACATATACAAACTGAAGTTTGATACTGCCTGGGATGTGAAGCAGATTGTAGAAGCACTGCAAGCGGATAAACAGATTGCATTTGCCGAACCCAATTACCTGGTTTATACTGCTGAAGTTCTCGAAAGCGGCTTAGTTCCTGATCAGGCACCCGAAAGGCCTTCGCTGCCTGAAAACAAAGGCACTCAAAACACATCCCCCAACGATCCCCTTTACCAGAATGGAAGCCAGTGGTACCTGGATGCTATTAATGCCCCGGCAGCCTGGGATATTGTTACCGGAGATACTAGCCAAATTATTGCCATCATTGATACCGGCGTGGACTGGGATCATCCGGATCTGGACGACAACATCTGGACAAACTGGGATGAAATCCCCAACAATGACATTGATGATGACAACAACGGTTATGTTGACGACACCAGAGGCTGGGATTACATCAACAACGACAACGACCCCAACGACGACAACTCCCACGGAACCCATGTGGCTGGGATAGCTGCCGCAGAAGGAAATAATGAAATTGGGATTTGTGGTGTGGCCTGGAATTCTAAAATAATGCCTGTGAAGATGTTGCAAAGTTCTGGTACAGGCAACTCCTCTGATTTGGCTAGTGCCATTGAATACGCCAGTGATAATGGAGCAACGGTAATTAATATGAGTTTGGGGAGTTATGGGGAGTCATTGACTGTTAAAAATGCCTTAGAGAATGCTTATGCAGGAACTGGTGATGGAGAAGGTAGCATACTTGTTGCAGCAGCAGGTAATAATGCGCTTAAAGTATCAGTTGCTGATCCGTGCAAAACTTATGGTATTAATCCCGCACCCATGTTTCCCGCAGCTTATTCATGGGTGCTCGGTGTGATGGCAGAAGATGCCGGGCCATGTAAAGGGTTTTCAAATTGGGATTTTGATGGTCCGGTTGCCTTTGAAGGGTTTAATTATGAAATTCAGGCCAAAGGAGTTGGAATTATGAGCACTAAACCCAATGGTAGTTATTGGATAAAAAGTGGAACTTCTATGGCTTCTCCGGAGGTTGCTGGGGCGGTTGCCATAATGAGAAAATTCAATGCTGATGATAGTGGAGAACAAATCTTTGCCAAACTCATTCAAGGATCCAATGCAGGATTGATGGATATTTATAGCAGTCTGACTACCTCATTGGTGCCTGATCTCTATTACATCGACTATACAATCGTGGATACTTTACCAGGCTGCGATGGTGATGGCAGAGCTGATGCCGGAGAAACCATTCAACTCTATTTAACCATTAAAAATGCCGGCGGGCAAGCTGATAGTGTTTGGGCGAAGCTCAGGTTCGGGCAATTTGAAGATACAACTACAGCTAATATCCTAGACAGTACAAGCTTCATTGGAAGTATGTCGGCTTATTCGACAATGACAGGAGAGATGGATCCTTTTATTATCGAAATTGATTCAGATGTTGCAAATAATAGAGATATTGTATTTGAAGCTGAAGTCTGGCATAGAAATGACTTATCAGTAAATAGCAGTTTGGCTTTGAAAACAGAAAAAGGAATTGAAATTGGTGGTGTTATTACTTCAGATATTACATTATCGCCTAATAATTTATATCTTCTGACGAGTAATCTTCGAATTTCTGAAGGAGCAAGTTTAACTATACTTCCTGGAACTATTATTAAATTTTATCCTGAAAAAGCAATTGATGTGAGAGGGAGAATTATTGCAATTGGGAAACCAGATAGTTTGATTAAATTTGAAAGCAATGACCTGAATTGGTATGGTGATGGTATAGTTATCGATATAAGTGATACAAGTATAATTCAATATTCGGTATTTTCAAATCTCTTTCGTCCTATAACAACAAGATTTTTATATGTTGCTGAAAATTTCAGCTTTATAGATAATACAATCAAAAATTGTCATTTTAATAAACCAAATTATTTCAATTATGGTATGTCTATTGATATATATAACAATATTATTTTTAATAAAAATGTGATTTCTAATAATATTATAGATCAGTTTAATTTAGGATATTTTTTTCAAAACGATGATTATTTTTATGGATCTGAATTTTTTGATAATGTTATTGTTAATAATTTAATTAATTCAAATGTATCACCTGCTTCAGTTATTGTTATGACTCAAGATTATTCTGATCATACTCTAAATTCAGGTAACTCTTTGTTTAATAATTTTCTATATAACATATATGATAACACAAAGTTAGACTTGGAGAAAAACATGTCATTGATGGGTTCAACTTCATATGGAGAAGTCGTCAATAATTATTGGGGAATGAATGATTCTATCCGTATTAATGAAACTATTTATGATTTCGATTTTGATTTTAATCTGCCATCGTGTATTTTCACACCCGTATTGAGCAAACCTAGTATTGAATCTCATGGTGTAACATGGAAAATAAATATCAACAATACTCTCATCAACAAATACGATAACCCAAGCAACACTTCTACAGGCTTAGGAGTCATAGGAGCTGAATCCCTCAAATTCGATGTCTATTTCAACCGCCCAATGGATACTTCCTACACCCCACTTCTAACTTTTGGTGTTAGAGAACCCTATACCCAACATATTGTTGCGGATAGTGCGAGCTGGAGTGCTGATTCGACAATATGGACTGCCTACAAAACAATCACTGCTACAACCGGTGATGGCATTCAGCGAGTCAGGGTGGCAAATGCCAGAGATGATGAACGATTTGAAATCCCCATTGAAGATTCCAGGTTCGAATTTGTTATTCAAGCCGCTGCTGCTGCATCTATAGAATTTTACGCCAATGCCGGCATCGGAAAAGTCGATCTGGAATGGCCTCCCACTCCTAGCGAAGATGCTTTGGGTTATAACCTCTATCGCTTTTACAACCTAACCGATTCTACCTATAGTGATACTTTGATGATCAACACCGAATTGGTTCTGGATACCCTATTCACGGATTACAATGTCATCCCCGAAACCACCTATCACTACCTGTACAAAACTTTGGGCACAGATATGGTGGAAACGGATTACTCCAAAAAAGCCACCGCCACACCCTTCTCCGCCGCCAACGGCGATGCCAACGGCGACCTGACCGTCAATGTACTCGACATCACCACTATCGTGAGCTATATCCTGAATCAAAACCCACAACCCTTCCTGAGTGATGCAGCAGATGTGAACTACGACGGACAGATCAACCTGCTGGATATTATCGGAGTGGTAAACCTGATTATGAATAACAAAGCCGTTTCCGATCGACCCTATCCCATGATCAGCCAGCAAAAAGCCTACTATGAATGGCGAGGCAACCAACTCTGGTTGCACAGCCAGGGCAATGTAGCCGGTTTGCAGTTTGATCTGGCACTACCCGAAAATATGGAGTTGGATCAGCTGCGCATCAAAAGCAGGCTGCCGGGCTTCGAGATGGCATCACAAATACAAGCAGCTAATATCCAGGGCTTACTCTATAGCCTTGACGGGAAAACCATCCCGTCAGGAGAAAACTGTCTGCTGGAGTTGATCGGTGCTGAGCTTCCTGGGGAGCTTCAGTTCAATACCATACTAGGAGGCGAGCTTGAAGGCGATTTGGTAGAAGTGCTGCCTTATGGTATCGACGATCTGCCAGAGCAAGGCACAGAACAGCAAGTGTTACGCGTGCAGCCCAATCCATTCAGTCATCAGCTTTTGATCAGCTGGGATGTGCCCGAAGCAAATAAAGTTGTTTTAAACCTTTATGACCAGCAGGGAAGGTTGATCAAATCACTTTATGAAGGGAACGATGTATCCGGTAATACCTACTGGGAAGGAAAAGACCAGCATAACAAAAGCGTAAGCAAAGGGGTGTATATCCTGAGAATGGAGCTACAGCAAAAAGAAGGCTTGCAAAGTGTGGAACGTAAAATCATATTTAATTAATAAAGGAAAATAACATTAATCCAAACCAATGGCCCACAAAATTCTGCTATACGGATTCCTGCTTTTCTTCAGTTGCTGCCTCAGCCAGCAATTGAGAGCCCAGTACATACTGGAACTGGATTCGGTGCAGGCTTTTCCGGGTGATCAGGTAAGCATAGGCATCAGTATTCAAAATGCAGGACCGGTCACTTCATTTCAGTGCGACATCCCCCTGCCTTCTGCTGTAAGCATTGATCCTCAAAGCGTGGAATTGAATCCTGCCCGATCGGTTGATCATTTGATAAGTGCCACCATTGTGCAGGATACTGTGTTGCGTATCCTATGCTTTTCGATGAATAACACGCCCTTCATTGGTAATCAAGGTGAGGTGGCCGCTTTTGAACTCAGTTTACCTGCCCTAATAATGGATGCCCCCTTACCGCTTACTAATGCTTTGATTGCCAACGTTGACGGGCAAAACGTCATCACAGCATCCCGCGCTGGGGCAATCAGAACTATGGGACCACTCAGCGTTGAAATCCTGGCTGCTGCCGACAGCCTTTGCATGGGAACGACAATTACAATGGAAGCCGCGGTTTCTGGCGGAGGCTGGCATCCGGTTTTTAGTTGGAGCTCTGATCCGCCTGGTTATAGCGCAGTGGGAGCATCGGTAAGTATCGAACCGGAAAGTTCACAGCTCTATATTGTAAATGTGGATGACGGCTTCCAAACTGCAGCAGATACCCATGCGATAGTCGTTTTTGAGCCACCCTGGGTTGAGGCCGGCGAAGATCAGCTGATTTGCTTTGGTGAAACTGTTAATTTGAATGCCACTTTCGGCGCTGCGGACAGCCTTTTATGGTTGGGTGGTAGCGGATCCTTCAACAATCCGAACAGCGCAACAACCGTTTATGTGCCAAGTCCAGAGGATCTTATACTTACGGAAATATGGCTCACTGTACAGGCTTTTGGAAGCATGCTTTGTGAGCATGCTACTGACAGCCTCTTGCTCACGCTAAGCAGTCCAGCACTGGCAGATGCCGGCGCTGATTATGTGGTGCCGCTTAATGCTTTTTATGAAAATACAGATGCTTTGGTTTCCGGGACAGACAGCTTGTTTTGGACAAGTAGTGGAGATGGTAGTTTTGATAATGCCAGCCTGTTGCACTCAACTTATTTGCCCGGCACCAGAGACGTATTAACAGGAGAAGTCCGATTGAGGCTGCACGCCATTCCATCAGCACCCTGCGAGGCAGTAAGCGACAGCCTGCAGCTTATCATTTTGCGCGAAGGCGATAACATCATGCAACTACCTGCACTTACAGCCAATCCTAGTGATACGATTTTACTGAGCCTGGAAATTGAAAACCGGACGACATTTAATTCCTTTAACTGCAGCATGCTGCTTCCTGAAGGGATGAGCTGGATTGTTTCATCGGCACAGCTGACCGACCGCGCTGCTGATCATCAGCTTAGCCTGGAACAAACAGGACAGCTGCTAAATTGTACGGTGACTTCGTCTACCAATCAGGCTTTTAACGGCAATACGGGATCGGTATTTCAGATACAAATTTTTACTTCGATGCTTCCGGGTAGCTATCCCCTGGAAATTATCGCCGGCAGTATGATCAACGAAATCGGGAATGAAGTTCTGACGGATCTGGTCAATGGCGAGCTCATCCTGCTTCTTGTTGGTGAAGATCAAATTAATAGCCATAATAGCCCGCTGGAGTTGCGCTATTTCAGCCAACAGCAACAATTGGAAATCATCTTAAAAGAAAGCTGTGAACTGCATTTGGCACTTTTTTCCCTGAGCGGTTATCTAACAGGCGAAATTCATAACTTTTTTTCAAAAGGCACACATCATATCGCACTGGAAGACTTTGAACACAGGCATGTCAATACTCAGCGAGGCAGAATCATTCGTGTGAGTATGCACCAATCAAATCAAGTAAAGATTTACAAAACACTAAAATTATGGTAACCATGCATTACTTTAAAAATCAAATCAGCAGACAGCTTCAACGGCTGGTTGTTTTATCTATTTTACTAATATTGGGTTTTCAGGCCAACGCACAAAATATCATGCAGATCGATGATGCCAGTGTGGCTGCGGGCGGACAGGTTACAATCAGCATTGGCATTAGCAATGCAGATCCCTTTGTGGGTTTTCAGCTTGACATCCCATTGCCGGGAGCAGTTTCGTATGTCAATAATTCTGCTGCTTTGGATAACAGCCGAAGTAATGGCCATAGTTTAAGTGCCAGTTTGTTAAACGAAAATACACTACGAATCATTGCTTTTTCAATAAACAATACACCCTTCAATGGGAATTCGGGAATGGTTGCCACTTTTGAACTGAATGCCGGAAATGTACCAGGAACTTACGGATTGCTCATTCAAAATGCCATGATTGCAAGTGCAAGTTCAGCCAATATTTTAACTGGAACAACAAATGGTTCTTTGACCATTCAGGCACCCAATATCCAGGTAAGTCCCGCCAGTGATAATTTTGGAAGCATACCGCTTGGTGGTACTTCTGAAAGGGGTTTTACGGTAGAAAACACCGGAAACCAAAGCTTATCAATTACAGCTATTACTTTCGATAATGCCTATTTCGAAAACCTTGGAAGCAGCAGTTTCAGCCTTTCGCCCGGACAAAGCCAAACCGTTAGTGTTCGTTTTAGCGCAGTGGTCAAAGGCACTTACAACAATACCATGAGCATTCAATCCAATGATCCGGATCAGCCTGTAACAACTATTGGGCTGGAAGCCATTGCTTTTGCCGTGAACGAATTACACACCGGAAATATGGAAGCCGCCTCCGGCACACAGGCTGATCTGTCGTTTACGATTAACAATATGGAAGATTTTGTTGGATTTCAATTTGACCTGAGTCTCCCCACTCCTTTGACCTATGTGGACGGGTCTGGTAGTTTGAATCCCGACAGAATTACAGATCACCAGCTCAGTGTAAGCATGGTAAGCAGCACAAGTCTGCGTGTGATTGGGCTGTCGCCAACCAATACCCCATTTTTAGGAGACGATGGAACCATCGTGACACTTAGCTTTGCGATTGAGGGAACAGGAGGCTGGTACCCATTGAATATCAGCGGTGTAATTATTGGAGACATCAATGGCGATAATGTTGTTTCGGCCTCCACAAATGGTGGCCTTACCATCACAGCGCCTGATATCCACGCCAACAGCAGTTTGGGTTTTGGCGAAGTAGCTGTAAACGCAACTGCCGACCAAAACTTCACTATCTATAATTACGGACAGGAGGCACTGACCATAAGCAATATCACCTTCACCAATCCGGTTTTCTCCAACCTAAGTGCCTTGCCTGTCACAATTCCGAGTTCTCAAAGCAGTCAGATCGAGCTACACTATGACCCCACAAGCAGCGGACAAAGCAGCGGTACCATGCGTATTTATTCGGATGATCCGGACGAGAACCCCTTCAATGTGAGTCTTACTGCCAATGCATTTAGCCCGAATTATCTTACTGTTCAAGATCAGATGAGCAATGCCGGCAGCCAGGCTACTTTAAAGATCAGCGCTGAAAATTATGATCCATTTGTTGGGTTTCAATTTGATCTCTTACTCCCAGAGGGGGTGACTTATGTGGAAGGCACTGCAATTCTGGACGCAGCACGTAAACAAGATCATAGCTTGTCATTAACTCAAAACGAAAACGGTTCGCTTCGTTTCCTTTCCTTTTCGATGACCCAGCAAGCCTTTCTTGGCAATGAAGGCACAATTGTTGAATTTGACGTTAACATTGACGAAACAGTTGAAAACGGAAACTTTCCACTCAGCCTTCATAATGCCACTATGGGAAACAGCAATTCGGTAAACATACTGTATGCAGTAAATGATGGCAACCTTGAAATCACGGAACAAACAATGCTTTCCGCTACAATTTTTCTGGAAGGTGCTTTCAATGGGACAGATGCCCTGCAGACCAGCTTGAATACTGCCGGTCTCTTGCCAATGAATCAGCCTTATACATCAGCACCTTGGAACTACGCTGGCTCAGAAACTGTCGTTACGATGCCTGCCAATGCAGTAGATTGGGTACTGGTCGAATTACGCCAGGCTGCTTCACCCGAGCTGGCCACAGAACAAACCATTTTACCCGGTTGGCCCAAAGCCATGCTGCTGATGCAGGACGGCAGCCTCAAAGATGTAAATGGCAATACGCCACAGATGGGAGCAGCTAGTGGCAACAACCTTTACCTTGTTATCCGCCACCGCAACCACCTCGATGTGATAAGCAGCGCACCACTTTTGTTAACTGAAAACACCTACAGCTATGATTTTACTGACGACATCACCAAAGTCTATGGTGGAGCTGCCGGCTATAAGCAGATTGGCACAGGCGTATATGGCATGGTTTCCGGTGATATTGATGCCGATGGGGCGGTATTTGCCTCCGACTTCAACATCTGGGCCATCAACTTTGGTTTGACCACCGTTTACCTACCCGCCGATGTGGATATGGACGGACAGGTGTTTGTCAGCGACTTTAATAAATGGGCGGTTAATTTTGGGACGAATCCGGAGAACCGGGAAGTGCGTTTCAGGAGTCAGGTGCCAAAATGATCACTGATTATTAATTGTATTACAAAATAAACACAATCAAAATGACTCAAATATACAGTATGATCAGCCTGGAAGCATTAGTTGCAGTATGGTATTCTGCAAGTAAAGCAGTATATCTTATTTAAAATTAATATAAATTACTTATTTATCTTCTATTTTAAGCATTTTAAAGCTTTTTTTAGGTAACTTTAATCCTTTGTTTATGATAGCTATTGACCAACTTATTAACGATTGGGTTTATAACCAGAAAAAAAATGTATTATGAAAAAACATCTCTACCTATTTTGCTTAATGCTCTTAATTGGAGCAGGCGTTTTGGCTCAGCCACAGCTATCTTTTAAGTTTGCTGAACCTAAAATTGAATTTTTTGTTGGTCTTGGAAATTACCTGGTTTTCGATATCCAAGTCAAGTCTGATGAAGCAGGATATTACCTTTATTCTGGTGGTTTGTCAATGGAATATAATGCTTCAGCATTTGACGTAACAAATGTAGTAGTATTCAAAGGGACTTTACTCGAAGGTACCTTTCAGTATGGGCCTCAAGTACTTCCCAGATACGCAGACCCATTTGTAACACTCAATTCCGGCAGAATCAGTATTCCAATTATCCCAGGAACCAACAATATCAATGCTAATCCAACATCTCCTGCTTCTAGGTTTAATGAAGTGCCTACTGACTGGGTTTCGTTAGTCACTCTATGGGTTTTGATTGACAATTCTTCAGAGGCTGCTGGAGTTTATTTCTATGAATCATTAATGAATGGTCAAATATTCCATACAGGAGCTGTAGGAGGGATTGCTTTCCAGGATCCAAACCTTTATGAAGTACCTACATTAGAGTATTGTAACCTTGAAAGAATTTACAGTGAAGCTCATGGTTGGTCACAAATTGGTGATGCGCAGATTGATTGGAATACTCCTGTAAACACCACCATTTTTGATGGTATTGCCACTATCACGCAAAATAACGATATCGAAGCGCTGGCAAACAACCTGAATATACTCCAGGGTGCCAACCTGATTATTGGCACTAATAAATGGCTTACAGTTAACGGCACCTTGACATCAGCTGATAATAACGCCTTATCCATCGTTGATGGAGGTTCACTGCTTCACGGAACAGCCCTAGTAAATGCTACGCTCCAGCGCAGTCTCAGTGGAGGTACCATCAATCCTACTACACACCGTTATCATATGGTAGCTGTGCCACTGGATGAGTCCTCGTCTTATGCAGCCGGCGATATTTTTGAAAACCTTTACCTCTGGGAGTTTGACGCAGCTGGCACTCAGGACTGGGCGAGTATTACTGCCGGAAACACGCCGATAAATAACAAGGAAGGTTATCTCCTTTGGAGTGATGAGGCTACATACACACTCCAAATAGCAGGCAAACTAAATGCCGGTGATTATAGTCTCCCAACTAAAAATATGGGGATTAACAGCAACAACGAATCCTATCGCCTGGTTCCTAATCCATACCCTTCGGCCTTGCAATGGACTACACCAGCCGGCTATGATGCAGCAGTCTATTTTTATAATGCAGCTACAGGAAATTATATAACTTTCGCCGATGGTGTTCCTAATCCTGCGATTGCACCTGTTGGACAGGCATTCTTTATCAAAAAATCAAGCCCTGGAGGTGTGGCCAATGCTATCAGCATCAGTAACAGCGACCGCCTACACCATAATCAGGCTTTTTATAAATCAACGACTGATATTGCTGATCTCCTGCATATAAGTGCAAGTTCTGAAATTTCAGAAGACCATACTTATATCCGTTTCCACGAAATGGCTACTAATTATTATGATTCAGAAAGAGACGCCCTCAAGCTAAAAGGTTTTGGTGATGCACCCCAGCTTTATACCAATTTTAATGGTTCAGATTATGCTATCAACAGCCTTGAAAAGACAAATAGCAATACCGTCGTTCCACTATTTTTTGAAATGACAATGGATGGTCTCGTTAATTTAGAAGTAACCGGATTGCAAAGTTTTGTAGAGGGTGCTTCCATTTTTCTGGAAGATGTTTACCTGAATGAAATGATTGATCTTTCAGAACAAACTAATTACAGTTTCTCACATGAGCAAAGCATACCAGCCGACCGTTTCAGGCTGCATTTCTATGGAGTGCTTGGCAACGAAACTATCCAATCACAAGCGATCAAAATTTGGGCTTTTGAAAAGCATATCTATATCAAACTTCCGGAACAAGGAAACAGTTCCGCAACAGTGGAGCTTTTTGATCAGTTGGGTAAACGATTTTATCACTATACACATACTGCTGACAACCTAATTCTGATCAATGCCCAAAATTTCCCTAAATTCCTTATTGCAAAAGTGCATACTGCAGTCCAGGTCACTGCTTCAAAATTAGTCAATCAATAAAACATAACGCTATGAAAACCAAAAGAAATATATTGTTAAGCTTAGGCTTTATTTTAATAGCAGCTGTATCATATGCACAGGGTCCACCAGAACCACCAGAAGACCCCAACACAGGTGGTGGCCCTGTGGGTGGCAACGCACCCATCGGCTCAGGAATTGCTATACTATTGACTCTGGGCGCTGCTTATGGTGGTCACAAGGTTTACCAATACTGGCAATCGCAAAAAGAAGAACTTGAGGAATAAATTTCAAAGTAAATCATATTGATAATGACTCCCGTTTGCCAAAATAAATGCAGATGGGAGTTTCATTATTTTAGCTCAATTTGAATTAGCTTTTTTAGTTTTTCTGAAAGAAAGAATAAGTGAGACCTATTCTGTAGATTTTACTTAAATGACTCATATCGTTACTTTGGGGAAGGATAAAAGAAAGATTTATTCCGAATCGTTTTCGCTGATATCCAGCACCTAAAGTGAAGAACTTTCGATTTCCTTTTCGTTCAGATTCCATATGATATCCACCTCTCAAGATAAAGGCCTTTTGGGTTACAAACTCAAAGCCGAAAGCCAGAATTATTTCACTTAGTTCTTCCGATAATCCATCTGGTGCATCATAAAAGGATTGGAATAAACCTCTAAAAGTACTGACATTATTGTCCATTCCTGATGCAATTTCGTATTTGTTTGTTCCTGGAATCGGAACAGGATTCCCGAGACTATCACGCTTGAATATTGGAGGTGTGGGAACCAGCAGTTTGCTTATTTCAATTGTTAAGGTTAAATATTTTAAACTGTCCACTTCGATCGTAAGTCTTGGCCCCGATCTTAAATTCGCGGGTAAAAATGCGCCTTAGTTATTACTACTTAAGTATGACATTTTACTTCCCACATTTGAAATATTAAGTCCCCAGGCTAATTCAGTTTTTTTGTCAGGGAGCCAATCAACTTTTTTCTGCCAATAGAGTCCAAAATCGGCAGCGAAGGAGTTAGCGGGCTTTAGTTTATTTCCACCAACATAATTGTTCGATAAATTTGAATGGATAAACCTTCCTGTCAAGGCAAATGATAAGTTTAAATTGATCTTTTTAGCGTATGATAAATCAATGGCATATTCCTTAGGAATAAAAGACCCTAATTCCTGACCTTGAATATCTGTCATTATAATTTCGCCTTGCCTGAAGTATCGAACAGCCAGCGATAAGACACTGCTTTTTATTTTTTGAGAAAGCACAAAATATGCCATATTTGAGCCTGTTATGGATGTCATATAGGGCACGTAGGAAAGTCCTACTTTCGTTTTGCTTTTAGGATAAACAGTTGAATCTGATTCTGTTAAAATTTTTGGGATACTGTCTCCATGCAGAAATGCATATTTAGCCGGATTCCAGTGCATCGAAAAAACATCAGCTTTTCTGGCAACGCCGGTTTCGCCCATTGCTCCTCCAATAGGATCAGGTGCTATCAAGAGAAATGGAACAGCCGTTTGAATAACATTTAAGTTTTCCTTATTGAGATTACCCTTTGGGTAAGAATTGTTTTGAGAGATGCCAGGGACTTTCTGAAATAAGATAAAAGTAACTATTGCTAATAGCCTTAGCACAGGTCTATATGCAACGCTCAATTGTTTCATGGCAAGTTTAATTTAGATAGGGTTGTTCATTTTACAACAATCTCACATTATAAAACCCCTTCATTTTTACTTTAGGTTTGATGGGGAAGCAGTAAGAGACATAAACTTCCGGACTGCCGTAGCTCAGTTTGTTAGATAATTCTTTTATGCCCAGGTCATAAGCAGCTCCAACTGAGAGGTTATTCCATTTCAAGCCAGCCAGAACTCCAATTTCATTAGGAGTTTTATACGTTAGCCCACCATAGACAAAATCATTGTATTTTAAAATGGCATGCACTTCGATGAAATTAGAAGTCTTGGTCCCGGAAAAAAAAGCCCCGGTTACAAGGTCAAGCTTGTTTCTGAATCTGTCCAGGATTTTAAACTCATAACCGGCCATCAAATTAAAGAGCATTTGTTGATTCAATTCCACAGATCCAACTTCTGTTTTAGAGCCTAAAACGTTATATATGGAAACACCTGCAAACAAATTTTCTTTAAAAACATATTGCATTCCCAATCCCAGATCAAACATAGAACCCGATTGTTTGCCGGAAGAAGCCAGCAAGGGGTCGCCAGGGTCAAAGTAAACAAAGTCATCAAAATTCAATGTTCTTCGGGATAAATCGAATGAAAGACCTCCACTTAGGGCATGAGAATCATTAATTTTTTTATGGTAGGCATAGTTCAGCCTGATATTTAAGTTTTGATTCAAGGGAAGGTTATCATACTGGACAATGACTCCTAATCCGCTATTGATGCTAAAAAGTGGTGTCTCCAGATTCATCAGGTAGTTTTGTGGATGAATTTTGTTCCCTTCAAAGTCCTCGAAACCCAGCCATTGCTGACGTGTAAGCAAGGTAGCATGAACACAGGATTCAGAGCCTGTAAAAGCTGGGTTAATGATTGATTGGTTAAACATATAATTTGTAAATGCTCTATCCTGTTGAGCAGTAAGAGTTGCAGCAAACAGTAATAGCGAGCTTATAAGTGTAGTAATGTTTTTCATGCTATTCGAAAATTATGGTGTTAATATCACTTTCAATACGATAAGGCTTCGACTTATTGATGATATCTTGTCCAAACCGAGCCTCTACTTCTAAATCGGGCACAATCAGAAACTCACAATTTTTTATCACCTTTTCTCCAATTTCAAGCTTTTCAGCAATCAGGACAGCCTCGCCTCTTTGGAAGCCATATTTTATTGCTTCTTCCACATTTTTGGCCTTGATATTTTCTTTTGTAATGCTATTATTTATCAATAAATCAAAAACTTTAGCGGCACTGATGCTGGATATTTTTTGATCCGACCTCCATTCAGCCATCAAAGCGTTTTCAAATACAATAATGCTAAGGTAAGGTTTGCCATGCATAGAAGATTCGTATAAAACGCGATTCTGCAAACTATCCACAATAGGCTCTACTTGATTGGTCGCTGGGAGCTCTTTGGGAATAAAATTTCTAGCCAAAACCCTGAACTCTGTCCTTCTGCTCAAGCTATATGCTGCCTCTTGTTTTTGTTTTGGAGTTAAACGATTCATATAGGCTTCGGTTAACTCAACACCTTTTTCAAAAAGGTATCCATCAACACTAATATTTTTTTCCACTATTCTCGGAACTTTTTTACCATAGCCCTTTGCTTTAAGCCTTTCAGGATCAATGCCTGTGCTTACAAGATAGTCAACAACCGTTTGGGCCCTTTTTTGGGACAACTCGTCGTTGTATTCATCCGAAGCTCGTGGGTCGGTGTGCGACCTCAACTCGATGATGAGTCCCGGATTATCCTTCATGATAGTCACGAGTAATTGCAAAGAGTCTTTATATTGCGGGAGTAAATCCCATCTGTCGAGTTCATAACGGATTTCGGGCAACACAATCGGTTTTTCAGGAATCGGTGCCAAAACAGCATCAATCACAAAAGACTGATCCGATAAAAATCCTCTGGTACTAAGCTGTTTTACAACAGCAAAATGATCTTTCTTTTCAAATTTGATGGTATAATCCTGGTTTTCGGATAGGAATGAAGAGTCAATATGGTATGCTCCTGCTAAATCAGAAAATACTTGGGTAATTTCTGTTTGATTTTGGTCAAAGAGCGTAACCATCGTTTCCGGAATGGGTAAACTTGTGTTTTCGTTTGATGCAACACCCCTTAAGTCAAAATATAAGGGAAACCTGGCATAGCTGTATAGATCATCCCCGCCAATGCTTCCAGGTCTGTTACTTGATAACAGGCCGGAAGATGCATCATCTGGTACAAAGTTGAAGTCATCCCCAACTGAGTTAATTGGTTGATGTAAATTAACAGCTTTAGTGAAAGTAGTATCCTGAATATTTGATTTGAAAATATCCAGACCTCCAAAACCAGGATGTCCTTCCGAGGCAAAAAACAAAACTGAATCTCCCCAAACAAATGGGAAAACCTCATCGAGCGGTGTATTTATTACCTTACCCAGATTTTGAGGAGACTCAAAATTTCTGTGACGTGCAGCACGCTGAGCCATCCATATGTCTTTTCCGCCAAATCCCCCTGGCCTGTTTGAAGCAAAGTAAATAGTTAGTTCATCTGCGCTTACCCAAGGATGTCCAACATTAGCTCCAGCTTCAGCTAACACTACCTGAGGCTTGCTCCAGCCATTGCGTTTTCTGTCGCTTTGTAAGATTTCGCAGTAAGTAATCTCTGTTGAACCTTTCAAACATCTGGTAAAATACATTGTGGTATATCTGCCATTGAAAGCCGGGCTCCCTTCATTGGTTTCTGTATTCACTACTTCGGCTTCATCAACGTTAGTAATATGTGACCAGCTGTTGCCATCGAACCTGGCACTGTAAAGGTCAGAAAAGGATCCGCCGGTCCACTGCTCCATTTGCTTGCCTGCGCTGCCTTTTCTGTTAGAGGAAAAAATAATCTCTTTGTGATCTTCCTGGCTGAAGGCAAGACCAAAATCATTTGCAACACTGTTAATAGTTGTCAAGTTAACAACCTCAAAAGGATAATTTGGGTGATTCTTCTTTTGAAAAGCAATAATTTCCAGTCCTTTTAAGGCAATAGCATTTTCAGGGTCTTGTTGCAGCCTTTTATTAAACCACATCTCAGCTTCAGCCGGTTGATGTGTTCTAAGTAAAGCAAGACCTAGCCGATTCCAGAGCTCTGGATTTTTTTCAGTGATTTTGGCATCTGCAATCTTTTTATACCAAACTACAGCCTCAATATGGTTTCTGGTTTCAAAATAACAATCGGCAATTTTAATGGCTAATTGTTGTTTTTTGTAGGAATTTTTATCCATTTTATCCCATGCTTTGAGGTAAGTCTCCAAAGCAGCATGGTACTGGAGCATTTTAACTGAGGCATCTCCTTTTTCGATGAGCTTATCCTGGGCAAAGCTATACTTCCAGGGTAGTAGCATGGAACTGGCAAGAATAATTAAGACGAAATATTTTTTCATAATCGGATGTATTTCTGATTGTAAACTGTATGAGCTAATTTTAATTAAATCAATACTTTATAAAACGAATTGACTTGATCATCTTGCTATCCTTTAGCTGTATAATGTAAAGTCCACCCGGTAAGTAATCAATGTCGAATCTAATTATGTCATCATTGGGGACAATTTTGCTTAGCATTTTTGTGCCCTCTATGCTAAAGATGTTGACATCAATACTTTGATCAGTAAACCCTTCTGCCTTCAGGAATAAGCCAGACTTAACCGGATTTGGGAAAACCTTACTGTCGTCACGCAAAAGCATGACAACTCCTTGTTTTTCATGACTGTCCCCATTAAATGCTGTGGCCTTTAGGTAATAATAATATTCAGCCTCTGGGGCTTCATTACCCGAAGAATTGTTGCCATCCCATTTGCCTCCAACTTCATTGATTTCATAAATGAGTTTGTTTTGCCGATCGAAAAGACTCACTTCCAACTCACCAATACCTTCCGTTCTAACCTCAAAGAAATCATTGTAACCATCGCCGTTAGGTGTGAAAACATTATTGGCTTCCATTTCAACCTTTACATCAACAAAGATCGATACCGTATCCGTTTCAACACAAAAATGTGGTTCACCCGAATTAAGTGTCAATACTGGATATTGGTAACCATAACTTGTATAACTATGGATAGGCTGCAGCGTAGTATCAGAAGTGCCATCCCCAAATTCCCATACCCATGAATCAGGGTTATTGGCCGTGAACGAAAATTGGACTTCGAGCGGTGAGAATCCACTGTCTGGAAGCGCTGTAATTTGCGGGTTAAGGTAAACAAGCGGATAGATAGTGGTATCTTTTGAAACTATGCATTGTTGCTGATCTACAACAGTAAAAAGGTATTCACCAGAAGTGAGGTTATTCAGCTGGGCCGGGGCAGTTTCGTTATTTAGTAAATATTGGTATGGTGGCGTTCCGCCAGAGGCATTTAAAGTTGCGGAGGCCGTTCCATCACCAAAACAAACTTCATTTTCCACATTAACTGAAAGTTGAAGCAACTGATAGCTGGGGTCAATGTAAAGCTGATGTTTTTGTTCGGTAAAGCAACCTGCATTGCTGAAAGCCTTAAAGGTGGCTTCGTAGCTGCCCGGACTTTCATAAATATGCGCAGCTACAGGGTTTTCTGTATAGGTGCTATCGCCAAATTCCCAAATGTAGGAAGCAATGGTATAAGGCTCTGCTATGGTGGCCGAACCTTCAAAGCGTACTTCTGTCCAGGTGCATAGATTATCCCAGCTACTAATCACTTCTGGAGCAGGTTTAGAATACCTGGTAACAACTAAGGTGTCATTATTGAGGTTGTCATCTCTGGTATTTATCAGCCAGACTTTGAAACGGTATTCACCATCCTGCGACAAATCCACAGTGGCATCAAAGGTGAACTCAATGTCATTATAGATTGCACCCGGGATAGTATCGTAAAAGACAGGCCCGCCATTTACCTGATAAGCCAATTTCAAATCAATAAAAGGAATATCGCCAAACTGTCGAAGCATTACCGTTACGTCTTCAAGTTCAGTTTGAGCACAATCCAGGTTGGGGTTGATAAGGTCTGTTACACCGAAATCAACAAAAAACTCCGTACAACCAATATCAGGAGCGGCATCATTACGTATCAGACCGTTGATATCGAGCAAGATTCCCGGTATAGGAATGCCTGCACCGTTTAGTTCACGTTGATAAGGCAAGGGATTGTCCTCCGCAGCAAACAGGGGAGGCAGGTTTTTTGAATTAGCATCACCGTTGATGGTTTGGCCCCAATCATCAAGGTTATAAAAAGTTACTCCGTTAGCATATCCGATGATATCATTAGGTGCGTAATAATTATTGTAATCAGCTTGAAAATTTGAAGACGTATTTGGTTCAATGTATACTGGATATCCAGGATTTTTTAAAGCAAAAATATTATTCTTAACTTGTGTTAAACTATTTGAGCCTCTAATCATTAAGGCAATGCTTTCAAGACCTAAATCGGTGTTTTGTATGTTAATACTGTTGTATATAATCATATTATTTGAGCCTCCAATAAGTTGTAAACCTCTAGCTTGTTTGCTACCTTCTGCTCTAATGTAATTATTTAATATTTTAATCTGAGTACTATTCTCAGTAAGTATTCCAACTACAGTTTCAATATTCGAATTAATGTGTATGTTATTATTCTCAATTAAATTATTATTGGAGTGTGTAACCCCAAGTCCAATAATACTGTTATTAATATTATTATTTCTAAAAATAATATTAGTTCCGTACCAAACTCTTACAGCCTGTCTACAGTTGCTAAATATGTTATTGACGAATATAGAGCTGTCTCCTGCAAATGATATGTTAATTGCTAAGTTAATATTTTCAAAAAAAGTGTTTCTTATAACAATCTGTTTTGTATTGCTTTCTAAAGTTACCGTGCCATTTATTTTACAATTAGAAATGGATATTAATTTTGAATTAAATATTTCAAATGAACCTATAAAACCTATTTTATTGAATGTCATATAGTTAGCATCAATTAACCGAATACCATGAGTTAAAGTAACCAGGCTGCTATCAGCACTTTCAGATTCAAAAGTGACGGTATTAATTTCCGAAGCACCGGTGATTTGGCGAATGACCAGTTGTTCTTCATACACGCCATCTCTAACCTTGAAAGTTACTGGACAGGATATGCCTGCAAAATTGAGTACATCAACAGCTTCCCCAAATGTTTCAAAATCAGGGTTATTTCCTCCTATGGTGTATTCGCCACAAAGTTTAGCTGCTTTATTAGCAATTATAGTATCATTGAGTGGGTTACAGTCATCATTACCATTAGGTTGGTCAGTCCATGTTTTAATTTCAAATAATCCACCATAAAAATCATAGGATCCGATATTGACTTCAATACTTTCTTTGTAGTCAAGGTTTCCATTCCAGCTATATGTGGGTTGAGCTTCACCATTTACTTGCCAGTAAATGTTTGTGGAGGTCAAATTATTTAATCCCTGATTCTGAAGGATTACTTTGATATCATTTTCACCAGATGGAACAGGATTTGTTGGTTGACTAATGAGATTAATTCCCGCGTCTACATTACAGGGAGTGAATTCTTTAGCTCCAATATCGGGATTAAGAGGGTCTCTGGTATTGCCAGTAATATCCGTGCTTATATTTGGAATAGGAGTGCCGGCATCATTTAATACGATCTGATTAGGAGTAAGATCAGATATTGAAGTGTAAAATGGAGGTGTGGATAAGGAATTATGATCTTGTCCTGTGTGTGAAACCCAATCATTTAGATCTTTAAAAGTTGAATCATTAAAACTACCAATAAAACCTTTACCAGAGAAATAGTTGTTAAAATCAAGCGCTAGGGGTTGGTTTTGATTTGAGATAAAAACAGGATAGCCATCATTTTTAAGGTAAAAGATATTGTTTTTAATTTCAGAGGTACGGAGGTCATTAATTGAGATACCTTTGTTGTCGTAGTTTTTACCATTATTGATAGCAATACTATTGAAATTGAAAAGGCTGTTTTGAGTATTATTTACACTGATTCCAGATGATTGGTAAATTGAATTGGAAGTGATAAAGTTATTGAATACCTGCAGACTATCGCAATTTTCAATATTAATTCCATGACCTAAAATATGTGCGTCAGCTCTTTCGAAATTTATTCTGTTATTAAAAATTTTTAAACGAGTGCTATTAAATATTTCAATACCAGAATTATATGAATTGATAATATTATCTTTTACAATGAAATATCCATTGATGTTTTCAGGATTATTAATATAAATGGATTGATATACTTGATCATTGAATACATTGTTTTCAATGTTTATTTCATAAGTAGTTGCATACACAAGTATGCCTTGACCCCCACTATTTATGGAGTTGTTTTGGATGTTTATATTATTTGATCCTGAGTTGATAATAACAGCTCCTTCCCAACCGATTTCGAAATAACAGTTTGTAATATTAACAAAGCTTGAATACTGATCAATTTCCATAATGCGATATCCAACAAAGCCAATCTTGTTGAAGGAAATGTAATCCGTTTTAACTAATCGAATGACTGGTCTGTTTTCATGAGTTAAAGTAACCAGACTGCTATCAGCACTTTCAGATTCAAAAGTAACAGTGTTTAATTCTGAGGAACCTGGTATATCGCGAATTATGATATGTTCATTATACACGCCATCTCTAATTTTGAAAGTTACCGGGCAGGATACGCCTGCAAAATTGAGTACATCAACAGCTTCCCCAAATGTTTCAAAATCAGGGTTATTTCCTCCTATGGTGTATTCGCCACAAAGTTTAGCTGCTTTATTAGCAATTATAGTATCATTGAGTGGGTTACAGTCATCATTACCATTAGGTTGGTCAGTCCATGTTTTAATTTCAAATAATCCACCATAAAAATCATAGGATCCGATATTGACTTCAATACTTTCTTTGTAGTCAAGGTTTCCATTCCAGCTATATGTGGGTTGAGCTTCACCATTTACTTGCCAGTAAATGTTTGTGGAGGTCAAATTATTTAATCCCTGATTCTGAAGGATTACTTTGATATCATTTTCACCAGATGGAACAGGATTTGTTGGTTGACTAATGAGATTAATTCCCGCGTCTACATTACAGGGAGTGAATTCTTTAGCTCCAATATCGGGATTAAGAGGGTCTCTGGTATTGCCAGTAATATCCGTGCTTATATTTGGAATAGGAGTGCCGGCATCATTTAATACGATCTGATTAGGAGTAAGATCAGATATTGAAGTGTAAAATGGAGGTGTGGATAAGGAATTATGATCTTGTCCTGTGTGTGAAACCCAATCATTTAGATCTTTAAAAGTTGAATCATTAAAACTACCAATAAAACCTTTACCAGAGAAATAGTTGTTAAAATCAAGCGCTAGGGGTTGGTTTTGATTTGAGATAAAAACAGGATAGCCATCATTTTTAAGGTAAAAGATATTGTTTTTAATTTCAGAGGTACGGAGGTCATTAATTGAGATACCTTTGTTGTCGTAGTTTTTACCATTATTGATAGCAATACTATTGAAATTGAAAAGGCTGTTTTGAGTATTATTTACACTGATTCCAGATGATTGGTAAATTGAATTGGAAGTGATAAAGTTATTGAATACCTGCAGACTATCGCAATTTTCAATATTAATTCCATGACCTAAAATATGTGCGTCAGCTCTTTCGAAATTTATTCTGTTATTAAAAATTTTTAAACGAGTGCTATTAAATATTTCAATACCAGAATTATATGAATTGATAATATTATCTTTTACAATGAAATATCCATTGATGTTTTCAGGATTATTAATATAAATGGATTGATATACTTGATCATTGAATACATTGTTTTCAATGTTTATTTCATAAGTAGTTGCATACACAAGTATGCCTTGACCCCCACTATTTATGGAGTTGTTTTGGATGTTTATATTATTTGATCCTGAGTTGATAATAACAGCTCCTTCCCAACCGATTTCGAAATAACAGTTTGTAATATTAACAAAGCTTGAATACTGATCAATTTCCATAATGCGATATCCAACAAAGCCAATCTTGTTGAAGGAAATGTAATCCGTTTTAACTAATCGAATGACTGGTCTGTTTTCATGAGTTAAAGTAACCAGACTGCTATCAGCACTTTCAGATTCAAAAGTAACAGTGTTTAATTCTGAGGAACCTGGTATATCGCGAATTATGATATGTTCATTATACACGCCATCTCTAATTTTGAAAGTTACCGGGCAGGATACGCCTGCAAAATTGAGTACATCAACAGCTTCCCCAAATGTTTCAAAATCAGGGTTATTTCCTCCTATGGTGTAATCGCCACAAAGCGAAGGCCTCATCATTCTCACAATGGAATCATTATCAGGATTAAGATCTGATAGTCCGTTGGGGTTGCTTTGCCATATTTCGAGCAATACGGGTTCCTGAAAGTCGTAGGTGCCCAGTTGGATATTTTCCTGGGTTTCGGTGAACGAAAGATTACCTGTCCAGTTATAGGCTGGCATAATTTCTCCGTTAACTCTCCAGTTAATGGTAGTATTTGTGAGATTTTGATAACCAAAATTAGATAAGGTGACACTAACAGCATGCTCACCTGAAGCAAATGGCATCTGAGGGCTGTTTAATTTGGTGAGGCCAGCATCTATGGGCAAGGGTGCTAAAATGCGGATGTTGTCCAATGCCCACAATCCGGTACCGTTGCCCTCCCAGCTAAACCTAAGTCTGGCATTGGTTATTCCGCCAACGGCAGTCGAAATATCGATAATTTCCGGCTTTGAATTTGGTGTAGCGGTATTCCAGGAGGAAATCTCTACCCAATTCTCGCCATCGAAAGCTGATAATTTAGCTGTGGCATTGTTGCCTGGATTGAAATAATGATCAAATTGCAGCAGGATGAAGTTACTTACCGAAGCATCAAAGCTACGTGTTTCGAGTATAACTGTTTCTGCCTGAACATTATCGGATATAGCAGCGGCATCAAAAATGGCAAATGGTTCGGTAATCGGGAAATTAATTGTTTGACTTCCCGGGTTATCGAAATGCCATAAATCTGTCGGAGTACCGGTTTGGGTGATGTTATTCCAATTTTCAGGCGGTGTAGTGCCGTTTGCAGTGTTGAAATCCTCGTTTAAGATATACATCTGTGCTTTTCCATGGGTGGCTGCAAACAGGAAAATAGCAAACAAGGTGAAGGTTAAAAAGCGCATAGCTCTAGCATTTTTGGTTATTACAACTTCAATAAATTGTTTGAAGATTCCTAATTGGTAATTGGTAGGTCATCTCCAAAATTTCGAGTGCTATTTAGGATCGTTTTAAATAACACTTATTTTACCTTTCAAAGGTAAGAAAAACAAATTGGTTATTCTCCTGTTATTTATTAAACGGTAGATATATTAAATAAACGGTCGATTTCAAAGGATTAGCGAAAAATTCTTGCCATAAGGGATTCGAAAAAATCAGGAATTTGTCTGAAATGATGGTCCTAAACTCATCTCCACCACCATCCTCGCCCCGCTTTCAGGTTTTATTTTATTGGAAACCACAAAAGCGAAGGCTGTTGTGCCAAATTCTTCGTTGAGTAACTGGATACGGGTATAGATCATTTCAAGGCCGCGGGATTTGTGCGTCGATGTTGATTCGGGGGCGATGCCGGGGCCGTTGTCTTCAACAATGCATTGGTAGCCTTCGGCGCTGATTTGTTCAAATCGGATGTTGATTATGCCGGTATCTTTTGCCTTGTTTGCACCGTGTTTGATGGCATTTTCGATTAAAGGTTGTATCAGCATGGGCGGTATCCGGGTGGTTTGAAGGTCGAGCTTTGGGTCGATAAAAATATGGGTCTGCAACTTGCCGTTCATCCTGATTTTTTCGAGACGGATGTAGTTTTCGATGTATTCCACTTCTTCTTCCAGGCTGATGAATTTTTCGGAGGCATAGTCCAGTGTGCGCCGCATCAGGCGTGATACATCGGATAGATAGCGGATGGCGTTGTCGATCTCGTTTTTGAGGATGGCATTCTGGATGGCAGTGAGCACATTGAAAATGAAATGTGGATTCATCTGTGCCTGAAGAGCTTGTAGTTTGAGTTCGGCCAGCTGCTGCTGTATTTCGTATTTGCGCTTTTGCTGCTGTCGCAGGTAAAGTATGCGCCAGTTCATGCCGGCAAAGAGCAGCGCAGCAGCTGCCATCACAAAAAGGATGATAAACCACCATTGCTGCCACCAGGGTTTTAGTATGCTGAAAGGATAGGAGATGCTTCCTTGTATTTTGTGAATTGGTTGGCAAAGCTGCACTTCCAGGATATAATCGCCCGGGTCGAGGTTTGTAAAGACAGCTAGTTTTTCAGTACTGGATTGCGACCAGGTGGTATCGAGGCCGAGCAAGCGGTAGCTGTAAAAATCCTTTTCGGGATCGATACGGTTGTTGCTCCCAAAATGGAAGCTCAGGTAGTTTTGGTCATGTTTAAAAGTGGGGTTCAGCGGCACTTTGGTAAAGTGTGGTATATTTTTCTGTGCTGGCCAATCGAAGGGTTTCAGGAAAAGATCCAGCTGCCGCAGTTCGGGCTTTAAGGGTGCATTGTTGGCATTATTGGCTTTTGGGGTGTTGATCAGGAGTAAGTCATCGCCATTTTCAAGCCATATCCTTCCCTCATCATCCAGCAAAGCGGCATTAACATCAAAAGCATCGTAGCCATCCGCGCTTCCGTATGTGCTTATATTTATTGTGTTGTTTTTCAGCCATGCATTGAGGTCGATGCGGTTGAGGGCACTGTTGGTTCCTGCCCACAGAAATCCATGTTTGTCGCATTTAATCCATTGAATGGTGCGTCCGGAAATACCGTCGCTGGGGGAAAGGCTTTTTAGCAGTTTGGGGGTGTCGCTGTCATTGCTGAAAAGATGAATAAAGCCATCGGAGCTGCCCGCTACCAGCAGACTGTCGCCGGAAAAGTCAAGCGAAGTAAAATTTTTGCTGAGACCGGGAAAGCGCTTGTTGAGATGCGTAAAGCTGCCGGCATAATAACTAAATAATCCTTGAAAACGTGAGGCAAACCAGATTCTGCCTGCACGTGCTTCGGAGGCGACTGTGAATTGTGGTAAATCAGGATGCTTTTCTTTGGTCAACCAGGGAAGGCCTATCGTTTCATCTCCTTTGAGTACTGCACGCATAACTTCTAAATTAAAGTTAAAAGTATAATAAAGGGTGTCCTGATTAAGTGTTACATTCTCTTGCCAAAGGGAATTCAGGTATTTTATTTTCTGCCTGTTTATATCATAACTAAAGGTGCCAAGACTTGTACTTAACAGGATTTTATCCTGGCTAAGCGGAAGGATTTTATTGAATTTGATTGGTTGAGGCTTCTTGGTAGCCGTATTTAATTTTTGGATCAGTTTTGCTTTAAGTTTTAAAAAAGTCGATTCGTTGATTTCAAAGGAAGTTTTAGTGTCTAATTCTAGTACTTTGGCCAATGTGCTTAAATTAAAAACTGTTAAATCACCTGATTTGTCATAATACTTGTAGGCTGTATCAAATATTGTTTTGTTGTTTATATCAACTCTTTTTAAGATCGAAAACCATTCATCATAGTTTGCGAGGTAAGTAGTCAGCAGGGTTTTATAGAAGCTTTCGGCCGGAATTGCTTCGTATGTTTGTCCGTTATGTCGCCACAATCCTTTGGTAGTGCTGATCCAGATATTTTTAGCTGAATCCTGTTGGATGTCGTTAACCGTTTCTGATTTATCCGAAAAAGGAAGCGGCAGGCTGCTGAAAATTTGCAGCGGTAATTGGATCAATCCCTGGTCGAGCGACAAAAACCAAAGGCAGTTGTTGGTAGGATCATATTCCAGTCCCCAGCCATTGATTTTTTCTATTCCCAGCATCTTATTGTAGTTCACCATTTCACCTGCGTTAAAGCGGAAAAGTCCTCCCGGCCCTTCGGCTTCCCAGGCTGCAGCCCATATGTTTCCATAAGGATCTTCGAGCCATTCAAATGCTTGCCCGATACCTGGCTTAACGAATTCATGATCAGTTGATTTGTAGTAATAACTGTCGCGATTAAACCCGTAATAAGTCTCATTGGAAGAAGTATGAATGCCAGACCAGATTTTGGTTTCTGAATAAAAGTCTCTGGTGGTTCGTTCCAGTTTTTTCGTTTCCGGGTCATAGGTCAGGGTATATGCTGGCTCATTATTGAGGGCAAGAATTTTATCTTCACTTTCAAGGAAATTAGTGAAATGTCGCGCGGAATATGCCATAGAATCAAGCTTGAAATTGATGAGGCTGTCATCGGTATATACAGCAAACATTTCTTTTCCGCCAATTAGCAGTTGCTGATTTTTCGGTAAAAACTTCAATATCCTGATTTCATTATTGGCTAGCACGCTGTTCTCGCTGTTGAACCAAACCAGACTGTCGCCATCAAAGCGGGCAAGGCCGTTGCCATAAGTGCCAAACCAGATTTTATCCTGATTATCTTCGATCATGGCCCAAACACGCATTCCGCTGAGGGTATCCAATCGGTTATCTGGCACAAAAAAGCCATCCTGATAGCGCACCACACCCGCATCAGTGCCAATCCAAAACCAGTCGCGCGAATCAATCAATGATGAACGCACTGAATTGGTTGGTAGCCCTTCAACTGTCGTAAATTGATTATAATGAAACTGTTGCGCCACAGCCTGGGCAAAGCTGATTAAGGTTAACAGGTAGATGACGAATCTTCTTTTCATCGCTGTGTTTGTTGATTAAATCGGGCTATGGTTTGCACAAATTCATCAATCCGGCGCTTAGCCACATCCAACTCAGTACCGTCCTCTAATATGACGTAATGCCTCTGATAACGACTGTAATTCTTGACGTAATTCAGGTTCACCAGGCATGATTTGTGGATTCTGAAAAATAAGGTGTCCGGAAGACTTTCCTCCAGGACTCCCAGATTTTTGGCAACTACCAGCTGTCGGCCGTCAACAGTGAAAAGCCGTGTGTAATTTTCTTCGGCTATACAATGGGTGATGGTGTGGTAGTTTTCGAGTTGGTATCCGGTAAGGGTAGGGAAGGCGATGCGCGAAAAGCGGCTGCCAGAGCCAACAAGACTGGTCAACAATTTTTCAATTCTTTCTTCTTTTTGCTTTTTTACCTGATTCAGCTGATAGCGATTCAACACTTCCTGAAGTTCAATAATATTGACTGGTTTGAGCAGGTAGTCGAAGGCGGCATGCTTAATGGCATCGATGGCATATTTGCGGTGTGCTGTTGTAAAAATCACGTCAAAAGTAATAGTGCTGAAATAGTTAAAAAGCTCAAAGCCATTCCCGTGAGGCATTTCAATATCCAAAAAAACCAATTCAGGTTGATGTTTGTTGATGGCCTTGGCACCTTCTTCCACTGAACTGCAAAGCTCCAGAACGGAAATTTTATCATTAAAATACCGTTGAATCAGTCCATCCAAAGCCTCCCGGGCATTTATTTCATCATCGATGATGATACAAGAGGTTGCTTTCATAAGCCGTTGTTTGTTTACAGCATAAAATTAAGAGAAAATTGGATGTCAGCCAAAGTTTTTTAAGGAAAGGGCGTATTTTAAAATGAACGATTCATTTGGGTAAATGATCGGTGTGTTTTGAAGGCCAGTTAACCATTTATTAGCAGCTTGAGGATGGGATACTACTTTTATTGAAGATTCAGTAAAAAACTTTATAGCTAAGAAGCTGAGGATGCTGCTACTTCTTATCTTTGCCGCATGAACTACCCCGAAACCCTCCAGTGGATGTTTGCTCAGCTGCCTATGTATCAGCGCGTGGGAGCGGCTGCCTACAAAGCCGATCTGGACAATACCATCCGGTTACTGAAGTTGCTGAATAATCCCCAACAGCATTTTCCTGCCATCCATATTGCCGGCACCAACGGCAAAGGTTCTGTGTCGCATATGATTGCTGCCGTGCTGCAAACAGCAGGTTACAAAACAGGCTTATACACTTCGCCGCACCTGCGTGATTTCAGGGAGAGAATTCGCGTCAATGGCGAGCTGATTCCGGAGGAAAAAGTTGTTTCCTTTATTGAAAAGCATCAGCAGGATTTTGAGGCCATGCAGCTTTCATTTTTTGAAATGACAGTAGGAATGGCTTTTGATTATTTTGCTGCTGAAAAGGTTGATATTGCTGTAATTGAAACTGGCATGGGCGGCAGACTTGATTCTACCAATCTGGTGCATCCGGTGCTTAGTGTTATAACCAATATTGGTTTTGATCATATGCAGTTTTTGGGTGACACCTTACCTAAAATTGCTGCCGAAAAGGCTGGTATCATAAAATCTGGTGTGCCTGTTGTGATAGGGGAGACCCAGCCCGAAGTGCGGGAAGTTTTCACAGCAAAAGCAGCCGAACAGGGCACTGAAATCTATTTTGCAGATCAGCTTTTCGAAGCCCGTCGCATACAACAGGACAGTCAGATGAGCCAGCGATTCGATCTGTGGAAGGGCGATCAGATTTATTACGAAGACCTTACCATACCCTTATTGGGGCATTATCAGCAGATGAATCTCGTAACGGCGGTTTGTGCGCTGGATCTGATCAGGGATCGTTTTAAATGGTCCGACAATGATTTATGGCATGGGATGGAAAATGTGGTGCAGCTCACGGGCATCAAAGGACGCTGGCAGGTGCTGGGACGCATGCCACTTTGTGTTGCAGATACTGGTCATAATGCTGCCGGAATCCGTCAGAATATGATGCAGCTGAGTCAGTTGCGCTACGAAAGACTGCATGTTGTATTGGGCGTAGTTAATGATAAAAAGCTGGATGATATTTTACAGTTACTGCCTGCCAATGCTCAGTATTATTTCTGTCGCCCGGATATCCCCCGCGGACTGGATGCAGAAGCGCTTTCGAAAACGGCTTTTGGCTATGGACTCAGGGGCGAGGTTTATCATACGGTGACGGAGGCCTACCGTCATGCCCGCGAGCTCGCCGGCGCAAAGGATGTGGTGTATTTAGGAGGAAGTACTTTTGTGGTGGCGGAGGTGGTTTAGGTGTTTATGGGTTGTTTCTTGTTCAAATTGTTTTGGTCTCAATCAAATGCTATAATTTTGGGCTGCAAACCAAAAACTCCCTGAAATGAAAGCAAATCTGCAACAAATCAACGCTTTTTTGAAACATCATCAGCTGGCTCTTATTGGCGTTTCGCGCGATCCTAAGAAATTCGGTTCGCAAATGATGAAGCACCTCCTCGAACGTGATTTTGATGTGATACCAGTGCACCCGGAACTTATTGAGATACAAGGAAAAAGTTGCGTTCGGGATATTGACTCGCTTCCTGATCATGTAAAAGCCTTGGTTATAGCGCTGCCAAAGGATAAAACTGATGCTGTGTTGAAACAAGCCTTGGACAAAGGTATCGAACAGCTATGGATTCAACAGTTTTCGGATGGCCCTGAAACGCAAAAACTGATCAATAGCTCAAAGGCAAATGTGGTGACAGGTCGTTGTGTCTTCATGTACACCGATCCGACAGGTTTTCATAAGCTGCACGAACGGCTGAATAAGCTTTTTGGAGCTTACGCAAAAGCCTGATAGTAAGTCTTTTGAATTGCTTATCAAAGTGGATTCAAGCTTCTCTAATTCATCTTCGTAACCGAAGCGAAACTTCTTCTGATGCCTTTGTGATATTCAACTGCAGGATAGCCGAAAATCACAAAAAGACCCTCACGGCTTTTATATTTGATCTGATGTTTTTCGCGAAAGGCTTTGGCTTTCTTTCCATTTTGGATCAAGGGATGGATACCGCCTAACATGCAGGTGCCAAGCCCAAGCGATTCAGCGGCATACATGGCTGAGGTTGCTGCCACCACTGGATCAGCCGGATCGGTGTAGGGTGAGCCGTAAAAGTACATTGCCAAGGGAGCGTCATAGGTCACCAGATTCTTGTCTTGTTGCATGTTTTCGATGTAAACTCTGAACATAGGTTTTACAAATCCCTTAAACAATTCATGATTGGCTTTGCCCCAGAATGGCTTCATCACCTTTAAAAACCAATCCGATACAAACCATTTCATGCCTTCGAGGAACTGACAAAAATCTTTTGCAAACTTTTTTGTTTTGATTTTGCTGTCGAGTACCAAAACATTCACGTCCGAAGGCGGAAGTCCCATAGGTGATGTTTTAGCGGCTTCCAGAACTTTTTCGATGATTTGGGTATCAATGGCTTTGTCGCGAAATTCACGAATGCTTCTTCTGCGCTGTAGAAGTGCTAGGAGCTGTTCGTAGGTTGCTGTCTGGTTTTTATTTGGTAAATCAAACAGATCTGTTGCTGAAATTTCTCTACCCGAAATAGTGATGGCACCGGTGGGGCAAATTGCCATGCAGTGGCCACAGCCAATACAGCCAAATGCCGGTGTATCGCTTAGTACAGCTTTGCCATTTTCGAGTTTCAGACTAAAATCCTTACACACTGCAACACATTTGCCGCATCCATTGCATTTTTCTGTAGCAATGCTGATGTGGCCTTTTTCTTTTGTTCTTGAGGTGGGAATGGCCATAACTATTTTTTTTCAACTGTGATAAGCAACAAAGCCTCTTTTTGAATCTCTTTAAATAGAGAAATTGGCTGAGTACAAAGTTAATTGAAAATGAATAATTTAGCTGTCGGAAGACGATATTTCTTGAAAATATTTTACTGCATTAAAAGCTTTTTTAATAGTTTGATTTTTGTATCGTTATAACGGTTTGAGCTGTGCCATCAAACATGGTATTTTCTTGAATTGTGAGGCCTTCTATATGTATCAATCCAAAGCAGTATTGTTGCCCATTTGATAGGGTTGTGTTACAACAGTAGAAAAAAAAATTTTTTTGAGTTTCATTGTAACAGGCATATTAACATTTGGAATGTTTTTGAATTGAAACACCAGAACAGCATCAAAGCACGGGAAAAATTAGTCAAAAAGCAATTGAAAAGCTAAATTTGTTATGGATTACAAAACTACTATCAACCCCATTAGCTTGATAGTTTCTACCCATTCTGCTTTATTACCGGGATTACTCCTTTTAAGTATGTTTTGGTGCCCTGATTTGGTTATGACAAATATTAGGAAATCCTTAAGCTGCTCAATGGTTAAATCTATTTTACTAATTCTACCAGTAGTTCTTCAACTGTGCTGATGTCTTTTTCGCGCAGCTTTTTCTTAAGTCTCATCTTACAAACCCTCACGCTTTGTGGTGAGATTCCGAGGATGTTAGCCATTTCTTTGCCGTTGAGGTCCAGGTAAATCAGCACCAGCAAGCGTTCTTCTGCTTCAGTCAAACTCAATGCAAACTGCTTGATACGGGTGAAGAAACCCGGATATATGGCCTTGAACTTGCCTTTAAAGGTCGTCCAGTCGTCGTTTGTAAGTATTTTTTGTTCGAGCAGCTGTTCCACCTCGGTGTCATCAATGCCATGCGTTACTGCCTGTTTTGTCACCTCATCCTGTAAGCGGTTTATTAAGGCGTTTTTGCGTGTCAGATCAATCATATAAGCCTTTAATTCCTGTTCTTTCACTTCAATAATCTTGGCAGCATTCAGCAGTTCACGCTCCAGGTTTTCCTTTCTGAATCTCATGCGGATATAATAGCGATACACGGCAAATGCTACAGCAATCAGGATGATTAACGCAGAAATGCCTATTAGCCAGTTGCGATTATCAGCCAGCTTTTTTTCTTTTTGGAGATTTTCGATCTGGAGATTTTTTACTTCAGCACCCAATTTTGCCTGCAGTTCGGCCAGACTTTGCGATTGGTTGATTATCAAAATTTTATTGCTCAGTTCGTAGTAAAGTTTGAAATACTTAAGTGCAGAATCGGCATATCCAAATTGTTCATAGATCTGTGATAGTTTTTGATAGGCTTCACTAATTCTGAGATCGATTTGCAGCTCACGACTGATTTTCAAACTGTGATTGGCGGCATCAAGTGCCTCTTGTATGCGGCCTTCGCGTTGATATACATCAGCCAGATTATACCACGAAGCTGCTTCACCGTCTTTATGATCAATATGTTCGTATTGCCGGAGGGCCTCATGGTAATACACTTTGGCTGAATCCAGCTTACCCATATTCTTGAATATCTGTCCCTGGTTATTACATGCAATACCCAGATCACGAAAGGTTTGCTGCTGCCTGAAAATCCCAATGGCGATATTATTATGCCGGAAAGCAAGCATATAATCGCCTTGTTCTTTGTAAATCAAACCGATGTTTGTATGAGTTAGTCCAAGCAAGCGTTGCATGTCATGCTTTTGAGCGAGTTCGGCACTTTGCAGGTAACTTTGCATGGCATCGCTATTGTTGCCAAGTCGCCAGTAAACAAGCCCGAGTGTGTTTAAAACCTTGGCAAGCTGCGTTTCATGATTTCCTTCTCGTGCCAGTTCGTATGCTTTAGTGATGTGAACCAATGCGTTCTGATAGTTCCCGGCACTCCACTCGTCCACAGCGTGCCGGTTAATCTCATCTATCCTTTTCAACCCGGTGCTGTCGGGAGTAGAAAGGGATGGTGCTGCTGCTGTTGTATAGAACCACAGCAGCATACACCATCCATAAACACCACCTCTCTGCAAGATTGACATCTTATTTATTGACCAACTTTCACTAATAGTTCATCTATCGAAGTAAGGTATAAACGCTATTTCACAAGCAGTTTACCTGACTGTTTGCTTTCTCCAAAATCAACGGTATAAATATACGTTCCTTTTTCCAGTCTGCTCACATCAATCTTCACTTGGTTATTTCCGGAGGACATAAATCCGTCAAAGGGAACCATCACTTTTCTGCCACTAATATCAGTTAGCTCGATTCTAAGTTTTTCACTTTTTTCGAGATTAACGGGCAGTATGGAATATTCTTTTGCCGGATTTGGCCAAGGTTGTCCAAGCCTGGCTGTAGGGGATGATCCGGGTTCATTTATTCCTACAGTAATATGTTCCGATTCAAAGAAATATACCCCTCCAAATTGTGACATTTCGTTTGAGATTGTACCTGACAGCATTAATCTTCCATCAGGCATGGGTAACAACATACAAGGGAAAAAATCAGATAATTCGGGGCCGTAATAGAATTCTTCTGTAAGTTCACCTTCCGGGGTGAGTTTCACTAGAGTGCCCAGAGGCATGGCACCTGCAGAATAGTAGGGTTTCATTGGATAGGGGGAAGAAGTCATCTGTGTAAACAGATATAAATTATCGGCCGCATCAAGGTGAACATCTCTGTGGAACCTGTAAAATTCAGTCTCATAAACATCAATGAAATTGCCATCTTCATCATATTTTACCATGATTACTTTGTTATTAAGCCCGTCAATAACACTAAATCCTGTTACAATGATGTCACCATTACTCAACTGTAAGGTTTCGTACGAATTTACCCTGCGTCCATTCTCTGTATAATTCTGCTTCCAGATTTGTTCGCCCGACTGATTAAGTCGCATCACAATCAACTGCTGTTCAAAGGTGTTCCGGTTCTCCACATAGCCGTTCACAAAAACATCACCATCAGCTGAAATATAAAGCGACCTGCCTGTTGTATTCATATTTTCTTCCGGGAAATAACTTAGCCATATCAGCTCGCCGGCGGGTGAATACTTTAAGATGGTTATGTCGGTTTCCTGACTGATCCAGCCTCCGGTGCCAGCTTTTCCGGTGAGGTAAATATTTCCGGAGGCATCTGTTTTAACATCAGAAACGCTGTTTAATTCATCGATGTAGCCAGGCCGGGCATTGTATGCAGTCCATAAGTCTTCGCCATCAGCCGAAATCTTTCTGGTCAGGAATTTTATGTTACCTTCATGCTGACCATTACCAGCCATGATGACATTGCCATTTTTATCGAGTGTAAAAGCTTCATACATAGTACTTCCAGGCATTTCTTCCTTTTCCCACTGCAACTCACCGTGGGTGTTATATTTCTTTATCCTCATCGGGCCATCAAATTCAGGCAGCAGAAACACAACCAAATCTCCGTTTTCGGCAACCCGCATTTGGATTCCGTTGGCCTGATTGTCATTTAAACCACTATAGCTTTTTTCCCATTCAAAAGAGCCGGAGCTACTATACTTCGACACCACATAAACCCAGTAAAGTTCAAAGCCAATAATAGTATCAAATGTTCCGGTGAGGTAGGTATTATTTTGTGTGTCGTTGTATGTTGTGAGCAATTGAATGGCTGATGCACCATCGTTGGTGTGATTAAGGTTCCACACAAAACCTTCCTGCTCATACGACACCTTGGCCACTTCAAAGGTGCCTCCCAGATCAGTGTAGAATGATTTGAAAGTCATGTACAGGTCACCAGCCTCGTCAGAGGCCAGTTGCAAAAACTCGGTAAAACTTCCAAAGCCGGTATTCACCCTGTTGTAAGCCCATTCACCGGTAATATTTCCCTGGCTATCATAGCGTAATGCCCTGAGACGATCATCGAAGGTTTCGGCATCATAGCCCCATCCCGATATGATTGGGTTTCCTGAAGCATCCATGGTAAAGGTGACCGGCCGCACGTCTATCAAATCGTTGGTCAGCTGTATCCAGTTTTCGGTACCATCGTAATTGTAGGATGCCAGTATTGTTCCATCATCAACCCATCCGCTGGCATGTCGTCCGGCAGCATAGATAACGTCATCTGCACCATTTTCGATGAAAAGACCCTGTGATCCTTCTGTATCCAAAGTATTCTCCCAAACTATATTACCGGCCTGATCGTACTTTAAGGTATGCATATGGGGCTCGGCCGAGTTCAATATGCCTGTAACATACCAGTTTCCATCCGGATCAGCAGTTATTCCTCTGGCAACTGAATTGATTTGTGGATTGGCTTCGTCCTCATACAGATGACTCCATAGGGTATCGCCTGAATCAGAATAGACAATGGTATAATAACATTGGTAAAACTGACTATTGCCATGATAGCCTGTGATGCCGATACTCCCATCGTTATTTATATGCATATCTTTTGGTTCAATATAGGATTCAGGAAGATTATTCTCGACCATCCTGTACCATTGCAATGATCCGGATGAATTGTATTTGAGCGTTAGCCAGGTAGCGTTTTCACCTGTATAAGTGATTCCCGTGATCAGGATATTACCGGCATTGTCGGTTGCAATTTTAGAGGGAACCTCCATGAATTGGTCATCACCCGCAAATATCGACTCCCATATGGTTTCGCCATCTGTGGCATTTAGTTTAAGGGTAATCATGTCCATATCATGGCCGTTCCATTTAACCCCGGAAACAATTGGATTTTCCAGTTCATCCAAGGTGATGGCAAGGCCGTATTCGGAACTGTAGGTTGCAACGGGAAGTCGTTTTTCCCAAACGAGTTCTCCTTCGGTGTTTACACATAGCACAACAAAGTTACCTGCAGCAGCGTCATAGTCTGCGCTTGTTCCTGTAATGTAGGTGTAGCCGTCAGCAGATGTTACCGATGCAAAGGGAACATCCATACCCTTATTGGTATGCGTATAAAAATCGTAAGCTGCATCAAATTTGAAAGGATTTGCAGCCTGATTTACCTGAGCGAATGAGAATGATGTTGTCATTATCATCGCAAATAAGGAAATGAAAAAGTAAGATTTTGAATTCATAATTATTTTTTTTGATTCGTGATGCTTTTGCAGGCTGTCACGAAAATGATTACGGTTCAAAAGTAAAGTACAACTTATGAAAATCTATAGAAATGGTGTTGACAAAGATGTTGACAGTGAACATTTCCGATCAAAAAGCCTCGTGTAAGTTGCAGATTGCCAACTAAAAAGGAATTTCTTCAGAGTTTTATATCGATAACATAAGTTACGAAACAGCATAGTGGTATTGACAATGCCGGAAATATGGTTGTTTCTCAGGTATTGATTGAAGGTGGTTACAGGCGATTAGCTGTTCCCTTGATATCAATCAATCGGATAAAGAAAAGGTAAATCCGCATTAATTTGAAAAGATAAGGATAGGTTAAGTGGTTGTTTTAACTTTCCGAAAAACCATAACCACCAATAATGTAAAGCGTGTCCTGTTCCTGATGAAAATTCATATTGGTCGATTGCAATTGCTCTCTGATACTGGCAGGCAAAGCATCAACTGAGGATGACCAAAATTGGGTGCTGGCAATATCTAAAACATACATATCAGTATTGTTTTCAGAGGCTGGAAATGCATTAAAGGGCTGCCTGGCATGAAGTCCGTCCTTACGGCCTCCGATGATTAACCATTTTCCTTCATGTTGTGCAAAAGTATAAGAGTGTATTCCTGGAAATTCAGGAACAGAAACAGGCACAAGCGAAATTTCATAGTTAAAATTACTCTGGCCGGATAAATTTAATCCAAGGAAAAGTAGTAAAAGCATCGTTAATTTTTTGCTAAACTTCATATTTGCAGGTGTTAATGCGATTTGGTAACGGGTGGAGCTGCCACTTTTTCCATTTCGTAGGAATTGACAAGGTTATTAGCTCTTAAACCTGACCAGCTCATTGTATTTCCATCTGTTGTAATATTCCAGCATTCATAGGCCTGTCCGGTGCCTCCACTTATCAGGTCGTTGCTGTAGTTTGAGGCAAAGAAATCACCATAAAGGAAATAGCGGCCTTCATTGTCAGCTTTCTTAATCCAGTTGCCTAGTTCATCCTGAAAGTAATAATTGTAGTTGCCGTCAGCAAAGTATTCCCAATAATGAAAAGCAGTGTCGGCAGTTCCGGGAGTTGTGCTTTTACCATACCAAACGCCCGTAAACAGGCTACTCAGGTCTTTGGTTATTTTTCTGCAAGTATAGGTCTTGTTATCCGGAAAACTTTCGCCATCTATCGTAAATACAGGCACTGAATATTTGAGGGTATAAGTATCCAGCGAAATAATCTTGAACTCCATATAATAAGCTTTTCCCAAAACATCAGTGCCGTTTATGATTATTCTGTCATCAGTGAGGTTGAAGGTATAATTACTATTTTCTTCCCATCGGAAATTATTTTCATCCAGTTGAAATCCAATGGCATACATCTCTGTTTTGTCTGGTTTTAGTTCAAGCACAAATGTGTCGTCAGTTAAAACAGGCTGATCGTTCACCAAGGTATTGATCCACATGCCAAGCAGAAGTTCGTCAGTTTGGTTTGTTTCATCCTTTTTACAAGCTGATAGCATTAAGATCATCAGGCTGAACAGCCCTACGTTTTTGAGTGTTTTCATTTGAGGTATTGTTATAATTGCTTGATTTTAATGGTGTTATTATACAATAATAAATAAAATATGGATTGATTCTTAAAGAACGATGAAAGGGAGCTTCGTACAGCTATTCAAATGTAGGAATTAATTTGATTGCGACCAGGGATTAATTTTTTTACTAGCAAAGGGTTCCATCATCAGACATCTATAGGTATAGGATGCAATTGTATTTTATTGGACAAATGTGCAAAACTACAAGGATCAAAAATATAGCCAGTAAAATTTGATGTTTTCAGTTTTGTCGAACGAAATTGCAGGCATAGGCACTTTGATAAAACTGAGTGCCGTCAGCACAAATTTCAGTCCCTTGTGTCGTGTCTTTATTTTTCGGAGGTTGATGTCGGGGCTGATCAGATAAACAGGTCTTCGAGTGAAAGCCGGAATGGGATGGCCATCATATTCGCCTGGATTTTCGGTGGCACCTGTCATCCCTTCTGCACCATAACCAAAAGCAATATCGAGCCACGAAGGAAAGCGTGATGTTTCTGGAAGAAAAGATTTGGGATTGACAGCCAGCCAGTAGGTTTGTCCGTTATAATCCTTCAGCAAAGCCTGAAAGCCGTTGGCTCCGAGCAGATCGGGACGATATTGCCTGTAGGTAGTATTGTGATAGGAATATTTAAGGCTGATGCGTTGTTCCTTCCACAAAAGTTGCTGGCTGATAAAAAGTGCTGTTCCGGCAGTATTGGCAATCAGATCACCTGTTGAGGCACCCCATTCAGCCGAAAAACCATCAAAGATTTCCACTGTCATCAAAAAGGCAAAACCAACGGAGCCACCAATCCAAATGGCTTTTTTTTCGGGCAATCCGGCCCAACGAAAAGCATCATAGCCATAGAGACCCACCTGATAAGCTGTGGTAGCATGGCCCACTTTGTCCATCCCAAGCCATTCGTGGTTGTCGTTGATAAAATGAAAATGACTTTGCGGATATCCGTCATACCAAAGAAAATACAAACCTGTCATACTCAGGGTGTATCCGCCAGCCAGACCATAGCTGAGAGTTTTAATTCGTTTGTCAGAAACATTGTTTTGCCAGGCCAAACTGTCCTGTGCCTGAATTGCTTGTAAACTAAACAACAGAAACAATCCGATCAATATCAGCCTGTTAGCTGAGCCCATCAATAATTGTTTTGGTTTGGGCAATCACCGCATCCAGCTTTTCACGATTTTTGGCTTCTGCAATAAAGCGCAGGTAGGGCTCGGTATTGGAAGGCCTGATGTTAAACCACCAGTCAGCAAATTCCAGCCTCACTCCATCGAAATCCATTCGATTTTCAGGAGGCTCATTTTTTTCAAACCAATCGCAAACTGCTTGTATGGCTTCGGCTTTCTTTTCAATTTTAAAATTGATCTCACCTGAATTGTAGTAGTTACTTATGTTACGAATGAGGTTTGAGAGGGTGAATCCTGCAATTTTGAATCGCGAAAGCATCTCAAGCACGATCAGGGTAGCGAGCAGTGCGCTGTCAGAATAATAAAAATCACGGAAATAATAATGACCTGCCAGCTCACCCCCATACAACCCGTCCATCTCGCGCAGTTTAGCGGCTCCGTAAGCCCGGCCTACACGCCAGGTTTCTACCTGTGTGCCAAACTGATGGAGGTATTCTGCAATAGCTTTTGAGCTGCGGATGTCTTGTAATACTTTTCCTTTTTGTCCTTTTTGTTCAAAAAAGTAATGTCCCATCAGCGCAATAATCAGATCAGGTGAGATAAACTTCCCGTTTTCATCAATAAACATCACCCGATCGGCATCACCATCGAAAATTAGCCCGATGTCGCATTGCCTATTGATCACCATGCTTTTGATCTGCTCCTGGTTGTCAGGGTTTAGCGGGTTGGGATCGTGACCCGGAAAATTGCCATCAGCAAGATCGTTGATGTAAAAAGCATCATTGCCAAGCAATTCTTTGATATATAAACTGGCCATTCCATTGCTGCAATCAACGGCAATGCGAAGATTACCGAAATTACTGAGATAGTTTTTCAGAAAGGCCAGATAGGCAGTATTGAGTTCAATTTGTTGGATAATGCCTTTTTCGCTTTTAGGAATAATTTTTTCGTGCTGTACTTTTTGTTCAACAAGTTGCAGGCCATTGTCGTAACCAACCGGTACTGCATTTTTAGCAGAAACCTTTAAACCATTGTGGCTTTTGGGGTTGTGCGAGGCTGTGATCATCACCGAAGCCGGAAATTTATATTTGGCTGTAGCCCAGTAAACCAGCGGGGTAGTGGTGAATCCGGCATCCGACACATCAGCACCGGCATCAGTAAGACCTTGGCTAAGTGCATCAAACACTTCATCACTTGAGAGCCGACAGTCACGTCCAATCAAAAAGTGCCTGGCATCCAGAACGGCCGGAAGATGAAAGCCGATTTTATAAGCCAACTCTGCATCCCAGTCGGTTCCCCATTCTCCTCTGATGTCGTATGCTTTGAAAGCCTTCATATGTTATTTTCTTATGTTTAGCCGGTCGAGAGCCCGCCTGTAATTTCTTGCATTTTTTTCGTGTTCGCTATTGGTGGCCGCAAAAGCGTGATAGCCGGACAGATCATCCCTGGCACAGAAAAAATAGTAGCGATGGTCCTGATAGTTAAGCACAGCATCTATGGATTCGGATGATGGAATAGTGATTGGGCCGGGAGGCAATCCTCCATATTTATAGGTGTTATAGGGCGAATCGATAAGCTTGTGTACTTCGAGCACCCGCCTGATCTCAAAATCGCCTGCTGCAAAAACCAGGGTGGGATCGGCCTGAAGTCGCCAGCCAGCTTTCAATCGGTTGAGATACACTCCGGCAATGGTAGATTTTTCATCATTCATAATGGTTTCGCGTTCAACGATGGTTGCCAATGTGGAGACTTCAACCGGGCTGAGTGGAATGGCTGCGGCCTTTGCTTTGCGGCTTTCGTTCCAGAAACGCTGATATTCCTGAAACATGCGCGACATAAACTCATTGGCGTTGGTGGTCCAGTAGAATTCGTAGCTGTCAGGTATAAAAAGAGCCGGGAGGGTATAAGTATTAAATCCCAGCTGCGCTATATAGGCGGTATCGCTCATCAGCGCAACCAGCTCCAACGAATCGGCTTCAATTTGTCGGGCAATCTTACCGGCAAGTTGTTGGGGAGTTCTAACATTATTAAAGGTAACCATCACAGGGCTTTGGGCACCCGATCGCAAAAGGTTGATCAGCTCGTTGTTGCTCATGCCATCTTCAACCATATACCGGCCAGGCTTCACAAGCTCCGGATAGCTTTTATGGCGTGCCAGCCATTCAAAATTTTTACGATGGATGATGATGCCTTTGCTGTAGAGCGTATCTAATACAGTTTGGTAACCGGCCCCTGTTGGGATATAGACAGCAGTTTGCTGCTTCTGAACCCAAACATTTGGACTAAAGATGACCTGATAAAGCAAATAAGCAGCCCCCATCCCGATAAGAATCAGCATTGCTAACAGCCAAAAAATCATTCTGCGCCATTTGCTTCTTCTTCTTGATCTGCCGCTGCCGTATTTATAATGATAATAACTCATTGCCCAATAAATTGAAACCTTCGGTCAGGATTAATTTTCTGAAATTCATATTGCCCCATAAAGCCTTTTGGTGTTTTGAGCCAGGCTTTACGCAAGCCGCACTGGGTGTAACCGGCTTTCAAAAACAATTGCAGGCTGGCTTGGTTGTCTTCTCCTATCAGGCAGTAAATCTGATTCAGGTGTAAGCGCCCAAAAATATATTGTTCGCTGAGTTTGAGTGCGTTGATGGCAATATTTTTTCCTCTGAACTCGGAAGCGATAAGAATGCCAATTCCGATGCGTTCGTGAAATGGATCAAAGTCATAGTAATCAATACATCCTGCAGCCTGATTGCTTTCCTGTAGCTCAATCATGATTCGGAGCTGTTTTTGGCTGTAAAGGTCAGTATTGTTGATCAAGAACTGTTCAATCTGATACATTGAATAAGGCATGATTGTATCACTAACACGCCAGATCTGCATATCATTCTCCCACTGATAGATCAATGCTGCATCTGATGGTTCAGCTGCCCTGAGTTTTAAAATATCATCCTGAATAAACATATCATTCTTTTCGCGCCACTAAGATACAAAGATTAGGGAAACGATGGGTATATAAAGAAATTAGTAGCTTATATCAACTACTTAAATATTGATTTGATTGGCCTTAAATCTTTTCCGGTAAATGAATATTCCCTTCAAATACAAATTGAACCGGCCCTCGCAGGAAAATCTGCTTAAATCCATGCTCATCCCTGATCAGATTAACCTGCAACTCGCCTCCTTTTGTATTGATCACAAAATGCTCGCGACCAGTTTTTAGAGAAGCGGATATGGCAGCTGCCGTTACCCCTGTTCCGCATGAAAGTGTTTCGGCCTCCACACCACGCTCAAAGGTTCGCAGCCCGAGCTGATTGTCATTCATATATTGTAAAAAATTGACATTGACACCTTTTTTGGAAATGTTTTTGTCGTGTCTGATCGTGGCTCCGAGATTTGCAACATCCAAAGCTGACAAATTGTCAACCTCAGTTACGTAATGAGGCGAACCTGTGTCAACAAGCAGATATTTTTCGGTTTGGGTGTAACTTGTCACATCCTGCATACTAATTCTTATATCAAACTGTTGTTGGTGTTCCAAGATGATGGTTCCCTGGTGCAGGCCGTCAACAGCCTCAAAGTTCAGCTGTTTCTTGCTGCGGTCGTGCATATACCAACAGGCCACAGCCACCCGGCTTCCGTTGCCACACAGGCTGCCTTCGTTGCCATCTGCATTGTAATAGCTTATCCTGAAGTCGTACTTTTTCGATTGAGATAGAATGATCAGCCCATCGGCACCAATGCCCAAATGGCGGTTGCACAACCATGCAATTATATCCGGATTCGGTTTTATCATTCCCTCTTGTATTACAATAAAGTCGTTTCCGGCTCCGTGAAACTTTTGAAAAGGAATATGTCGTGCGGGTTTCATCGCTTTTGTCTCAGTGTTAAATCTTCTTAACTAAATATTTAGTGGTGTGAAATTTGTGGTAAAAGTAACAAAATTAAAAACGAAAGGTCTTAACATCAATTAACAGTGAAAACTAAACTTTTAAGGCCGGTCTGGCGTTTTAACCAGAAAAGAATTGGTGACTGGAATTAAAAAAAATTAACGTCATGAAGAAGAATAAAAATCAAATCGCACGGAACATCGGTTTTTTGGCCGCAGGAGCTGTTTTAATGGCTGGTATCATCGGAATCACCCAAAGTAATAAGCGGGAGCAGGGTATTTTTGATGAAAGCAGTATCGAGCGTCTGTCTGTCCAGCCTGATCGTGTTCAACCCCGCACAGCTTCTTTTGTTTCACTTCCGCAGGATATCGACTTTGTAGATGCTGCCGAAAAAACTGTGAACTCTGTAGTACACATCCGTACGGAAATTATTCGGCGCAGTGCCAGCTATGATGATTTCTTTGGTTCTTTGCGTGATTATATTTATGGAAACCCACATGCTACGCCAAGCAGAAGAAGTTTGGTTGGTTTTGGATCTGGTGTGGTACTTTCGGCTGATGGCTACATAGTTACTAATAATCATGTGGTAGAGGGTGCTGATAAAATTGAGGTAACTTTTAATGACAAACGCAAGATGAATGCCACTATAATTGGCACGGATCCAAGTACTGACCTGGCACTTATCAAAGTGGATGCTGACCAGCTGGAGTTTCTGGAGTTCGGAAATTCGGACGATGTTAAAATAGGAGAGTGGGTTTTGGCTGTAGGAAATCCGTTTAATCTTACTTCGACCGTTACAGCAGGAATTGTTAGTGCCAAAGCACGAAACATTAATATTCTTGGAAACCGTTCCTCTATCGAATCCTTTATCCAGACCGATGCTGTAATCAACCGCGGAAATAGTGGTGGAGCCTTGGTTAATAATCAGGGTGAACTAATCGGGATAAATGCTGCTATAGCTTCTCATACAGGGGTTTACGAAGGATATAGCTTTGCTATTCCTGCTAATATTGTACGCAAGGTGGTAGATGATTTAATTCGTTATGGTGAACCGCAACGGGCATATATCGGTGTGGAAATCAGGGAAATGACATCCGAGCTTGCTGACGAACTGGATATGGAAGCAATAAAAGGTGTTTATGTAGCCGGAACAATGGAAAATGGCGGAGCGGCAGAAGCAGGTATTGAAGCCGGAGATGTGATCATGGATGTAGATGATGTGGAAGTGAATACTCTATCGCAACTGCTCGAAGTTGTAGGCCAACACCGCCCCGGTGATGAGGTGGAAGTAACCATCTTCAGGAAGGGAAAATTATACGACTATGATGTTTTATTAAAAAATCAGGATGGTACCACCGAAGTGAAAAAGCGTGAAGAAGTTTTCTTTAGTGAAGCACTTGGTGTGAGTCTGGAACGTATCGGGTCTTCCGATAAGAATAAATTAGGCATCAACAGTGGTCTAAAAGTAACTAATGTTGAAGATGGGATTATGCGCAGAGGCGGAATAAGCAAGGGTTTCATAATTACCCGCATCAATGGAAACCTTGTTGATGACGATGCCTCATTAAAACAAGCACTGAAAAACAAAAGGGGCAATACAACGCACATTGAAGGTATGTATCCTAACGGAATGAAAATAAGTTTTGAGTTTTTTGATTAATTTAGAATAATTTTAAATAAATTGCGTTCGAAAAGTGGGAGGACTTGGATACCTCCCTTTTCGGCATGATATTGGTAACTTCTGGTTGCCAATATGTCTGGTTCGGAAAAAAAAGCGAACCAAAATCATTTTAAGTTGTTATAGCTATTACACTAAGAAAGGAAAAACCATGAGGCAATTAAAGATCACAAAATCAATCACGAACCGTGAAACAGCCTCGTTGGATAAGTACCTCCAGGACATCGGCAAAGAGGATATGATCACTGCCGATCAAGAGGTTGAGTTGGCTCGTAAGATCAGAACGGGCGATCAAAAGGCACTCGAAAGGATGGTTAATGCCAATTTGAGGTTTGTTGTTTCTGTCGCAAAACAGTATCAGAATCAAGGACTTAGCTTGCCCGACCTGATCAATGAAGGAAACCTGGGACTGATCAAAGCCGCTCGCAGATTTGATGAGACAAGAGGGTTTAAGTTTATCTCTTATGCGGTTTGGTGGATACGTCAATCCATACTTCAGGCACTGGCAGAGCAGTCGCGTATCATTCGTTTGCCACTTAATCAGGTTGGCTCTTTGAATAAGGTGCGTAAGGCTTCCTCGCGTCTTGAGCAGGAATTTGAACGTCAGCCTTCCACAGACGAAATCGCCGAAAAGCTTGATCTGCCTGAACATAAGATTGATTCGGTGCTCAAAATTTCAACCCGATACATCTCAACTGATGCGCCACTAAAGGAAGACGAGGATATGATGTTCCTGGATTCGTACATCCCGGATGATGCGATGGATACTGATGAGCCACTGATGCAGGAATCACTTGGAAGAGAAATTCAGCGTTCGCTTGCCACACTAAGCGAAAAAGAAAGGGAAGTGCTTAATATGTATTATGGAATCGGCATGAGTCACGGTTTTACACTGGAAGAAATCGGAGCAAAATTTGATCTCACACGCGAAAGGGTGCGGCAGATTAAGGAAAAAGCAATCCGACGGCTTAAACACACTGCCCGTAGCCGCTTATTAAAAGCTTATCTGGGCCAATAGATCTAAATAAAACCTGCAATTTAATTTTTGCGGGTTTTTTTATGCAGGTTTCCGCAAACGTTTGCATTATATTCTTGTATATTTGCAGCGAAAAGCTAAACGCCTGCCCCCTGATTGAAGGTTTTTGGTTCGTTATTGCTTTGAGTGCAGGATTAAATGCTTGGAAGCAAACCATTTATTGATTATAAACAACAGTAAATTAGTTAAACAACTCTTCATAATAATAATCTAAAACTAAGCTCATGGAAAAATTCAATTCCTCTCTCCGGTCGTGGATTGACAACGAAAAAGCTGCTACTGATTTTATCGGCGTAGTGAGTAAACTCTGGTTCGATAAGTCAATCGAGCTTATTTTGCTCCGATCAGTATTGGTTAATCGTGGTTCAGGAAAGGTGCTAAACAAACACATCCGGGCCGAAACCATTCTCAAGAAGCCTGTCAGGGTGCAGGATTCGCTGCTTATTGCCAATGCCATCCTGGAAGAGGATATCGCACCTGCTCGTATCGACATCGGGAGATTAAATTCTGAGTGGACCGATGAGAAAGACAATTATCCTTCGGTGAATGCTTTTGTTCGCGACAAATTACAGGCTTTTGTGCAGGCTCCGCCACGAAGCACTAAAACACAGGATGTAGTGCTTTATGGCTTTGGCCGTATCGGACGCTTGCTGGCACGAGAACTCACGCAGTTTGCCGGTAATGGCAGTCACCTTCGTTTGCGTGCAATCGTAACACGTTCTAACTCAGAAGAAGACATTCACAAGCGTGTTTCATTGTTCAGAAAGGACTCTGTTCATGGTACTTTTGCAGGTGTTGCCAACGAAGATATTGAACAAAAGGCGATGATTGTTAATGGTCAGATCATTAAGTTTTTGGCTGGATCAAATCCGGAAGATATGGATTACGAAGCCGAAGGAATTAAAGATGCGCTGATCATTGATAACACTGGTGTTTTCAGAGACAGGGACGGACTTGGTCGCCACCTGAAAGCCAAAGGCGTTTCAAAAGTTTTGCTCACAGCTCCCGGCAAAGGCGATATTCCTAATGTAGTATATGGTGTAAATCAGGATAGGCTTGATCTGGAAAAAGAACAAATTTTTTCGGCAGCTTCTTGCACAACGAATGCCATCGTTCCGGGGCTGGAGGTGATTGAGCAGGCTTTTGGCATCCAAAAAGGACATATCGAAACCATACACTCCTATACCAACGATCAAAACCTGCTGGATAACTACCACAAAAAATCAAGGAGAGGACGCTCGGCACCACTCAATATGGTAATCACCGAAACAGGAGCAGGTTCGGCAGCTGCCAAAGCCATTCCCTCGCTCAAAGGAAAGCTGACAAGCAATGCAGTCCGTGTTCCCACACCTAATGTTTCGCTGGCCATACTTACACTGGAAGTGATCAAACCTACTTCAGTTGATGAAGTGAATAAATTGTTTTTGAATGCCTCACTCAAAGGCAAACTGATCGAGCAGATTCGCTTTAGCAATTCTACCGAATTTGTTTCATCTGATGGCATTGGCGATTCCTGTGCCAGCATCTTTGATAGTCCGGCCACGAAAGTGTCGGATGATGGAAAAACAGTAATCCTGTATTTGTGGTATGATAACGAATTTGGTTATACAAGTCAGGTGGTTCGATTGGCCAGACATATTGGACAGGTGAAGAGTTACCGTTATTACTAAAAGGCATCCAAATGAATGTTGCTTTCATAAGTTTTTTTTGAAAACATCTTCACAGATTAGTTGAATACATCAATTGTTAACAAGGATGTGGATTATTTCTCACATCCTTGTTTTTTTGGCCTTAAATAGTCTTAAATTTGCCTGCTGAATCAGATAAGTTTAAGGTGTTTTATTCTTGTGTCCAGGACACATTTTATCCGTTTTCAGCATGAAAAAAGCCAAATACATATTCGTCACAGGTGGAGTAACTTCTTCACTCGGTAAAGGAATCATATCAGCCAGTCTGGCAAAACTTTTACAGGGCAGGGGGTTTTCGGTAACCATTCAAAAACTGGATCCCTACATCAATGTTGATCCGGGTACCCTGAATCCCTATGAGCATGGCGAGTGTTATGTTACAGAAGACGGAGCCGAAACTGATTTAGACCTGGGGCATTATGAGCGTTTTTCGAACACCCCGACCTCTCAGGCCAATAATGTAACCACCGGACGAATTTATCAGAACGTTATCGAAAAAGAGCGCAAAGGCGAATACTTGGGAACTACCGTACAGGTGATTCCGCATATCACGGATGAGATTAAAAGACGGGTTCAGCTTCTTGGCGATACAGGAAAGTATGATTTTGTGATCACGGAAATTGGTGGAACGGTTGGTGATATTGAATCTTTTCCATTTGTAGAAGCTATCCGGCAGATGCGCTGGGAAAAGGGAAAAGATTGTGCGGTGATACATCTCACTCTGGTTCCTTATTTATCTGCTGCTGGCGAACTCAAAACCAAGCCCACACAACATTCCGTAAAAACCATGCTGGAGCAGGGAGTGCAGCCTGATATCATTGTTTGCAGAACCGAACATCATTTGAATGAGTCACTGCGCACCAAAATTGCACAGTTTTGTAATGTGGAGCTGTCGTCGGTTATCGAAAGCATCGATGCCAGCTCCATCTATGAAGTGCCCCTGCTGATGCTCGAAGAAAAGCTGGATGTAGAAGTGCTTCGAAAAACCAATACCGCTATTCCAGGTAAGATGGACATCGAAAACTGGAAGAGTTTTCTGAACAAATTGATGAATCCCGAAAATACGGTTACAATTGCATTGGTTGGTAAATATGTTGAACTGAAAGATGCCTATAAGTCGATTTATGAATCGCTGATTCACGGAGGGGTTGCCAACGAATGTGCAGTAAAGGTAAAACGCATTCACAGTGAACATATTGAAGGAAAGAACCTGAGCGAGATTTTTCAGGATGTGGATGGTATCCTGGTTGCACCTGGTTTTGGTCCCAGAGGTATCGAAGGAAAAATCAATGCCATCCGCTATGCCCGCGAAAATAATATACCATTTTTTGGAATTTGTTTGGGGATGCAGTGTGCTGTGATTGAGTTTTCGCGCCATGTGCTGGGACATAGAGATGCACATTCGAGCGAGATGAATCCTGCTACTTCTCATGCTGTTATCGACCTGATGCCCGGTCAAAAAAATGTGGAGAACCTGGGCGGAACCATGCGTTTAGGTGCTTATAGTTGCCGCCTCGAAAAAGGTTCAAAAGCCTTTGAGCTGTATGGTGAAATCCTTATCTCGGAGCGGCACCGGCATCGGTATGAGTTTAATAATACCTATCGCCAGTCATTCCTCCAAAATGGCATGGTACTTTCAGGGATAAACCCGGAGAACGATCTTGTTGAGATCATCGAGTTGCCTTCGCATCCCTGGTATATTGGTGTGCAGTTTCATCCTGAGTATAAGAGTACGGTGGCCAGGCCACATCCGCTGTTTAAAGGTTTTATCGAAGCATCGCTCAAAAAACAAAAAGCTTCCGGACAAGGAAAGTAAAACTGCTGAGAAGTCAATACCGACTTCTTAGGCTTGCTCTTAATAATTCTGCTATTTTTGCAGCTAAATAATTATTCGATCGCATGAACAGAGATACCATCATAGGATTTGTATTGATTGCCGCCATTCTTGTGGGTTATTCAATTTGGATGACACCTTCAAAAGAAGAAATGGAGGCCCGTCAGCGGAAAATTGATTCAATAGCAAAAGTACGTCAGCAACAGCAACTGCTTGATTCAGTTCGTATGGAAGCTGAACTTGCAAAACTGGCTGAAGAAGTTAAGCAACAAAGTACTCAAACAGAAGCAGAACAGCCCGGCACTTATTACGAAGACAGCCTTAACCAGTATCTGGGAGATAAGGAGAAATATGGAGCTTTTGCCCATGCCGCCAGGGGTGATGATAAGTTGTATGTAATTGAAAATGAAGTAATGCGAATTAGCATTACCAGTAAGGGAGGGGGAATAATAGAGGCTGATCTGAAAAACTATCAAACCTGGGACTCTTTGCCATTGATCATCTTTGATCCGGATCAAACAAATCTCAATCTGTCATTTTTTTCCCGGAACCGAACAATCAATACCAACGAACTTTATTTTAAGCCTTTCCTCAATGGTCGGCCATTCACAGGTGATGAAAAACTGATTGCAGAGCATGACAGTTTGAATTTCAGCATGAGGTTGATGGTGGATGATGGTTTTGGGCAGCCGGATCCGGACAAATATATTGCATTTGAATATGTATTACAGCCGGATGATTATATGTTGAGCTATGATATACAACTGGTTGGTATGCAGGATGTGATAGCCTCTAACGCCGGATTTCTGACCCTGGCCTGGGATGCCGATCTGCTTCAACACGAAAAAAGTGTTGACCGGTTTAATGGCTCAACAATTTATTTTAAACATCATAATGATGATGTGGATTACCTTTCAGAATCCAAAGATGATGAGGAAGTGATTCGTACCCGGGTAAAATGGGTGTCGTATAAGCAACGTTTTTTTAGTTCAAGCTTGATTGCTGATAACTATTTTGACAATGCCGAACTGAAAACCTTTACCAAGACTGGCAGAACACATCCACGCTACCTCAAATCCATGAGCACCATTGTGGAAATGCCCTATACAGCCTCAGCATCCGAAACCCTGCCGATGTCGTTTTATTTTGGCCCCAACAGTTATTACGAGATGCGTGCCTACAAACTGGATCTGGAAAGACAGATACCATTGGGATGGGGCTTTTTTCTGCTGGCTTGGATCAATATTTATATAGTAATTCCGGTGTTTACTTTCCTTGGAAGTTATGGCTGGAACTATGGCATCGTCATTCTGATCCTTACCCTGTTGCTAAAACTTGTGCTTTTTCCCATAGCCTACAAAACCTATCTTTCCTCTGCCAAGATGCGGGTACTGAAACCTGAGATAGATGAGATTTCGGCCAAATTTCCCAAGAAAGAAGATGCCATGAAAAAGCAACAGGCTGTGATGGCTCTGTACAAGAAAGCCGGTGCAAATCCCATGTCGGGTTGTATTCCTATGCTCCTGCAGATGCCCATTCTGATTGCGATGTTCCGCTTTTTCCCGTCCAGTATCGAATTGCGGCAGCAGTCCTTTTTATGGGCTACAGACTTATCCAGCTACGATAGCATTCTGAACCTGCCATTTGAGATTCCTTTTTATGGCGATCATGTTAGTTTGTTTACATTGCTGATGACAGTTTCTACGATCATTTATACCCACGTAAACAATCAGATGATGGGTTCGCAAAGCGCACAGCTTCCCGGGATGAAAACCATGATGTATATCATGCCGGTGATGTTCCTGGGCATTTTTAATGGTTATGCCTCTGGTTTAAGTTATTATTATTTCCTGGCTAATATGATCACCTTCGCACAGATGTATATTTTCCGCATCAGCATTGACGAAAATAAACTGAGGGCAAGGATTGAGCAAAACAAGAAAAAGCCGGTTAAGAAATCTGCTTTCCAGCGGAGGCTAGAGGAAGCGGCCAAGCAACGTGGATATAAAATGCCGAAGTAAGATGATTCAACGCACCTATTACGAAAGAATTGGACCTGAAAAACTGCAACAATTAATCGCTGGTTTTTACGAAGGGATCAGGGAGGATGAGGTGTTGCGCCCCATGTATCCCGGCGATCTTGAAGCTGCCGAGCGACGCTTGTATTTATTTATGGTACAATATCTTGGAGGCCCTGCGACTTATTCCGAGCGTAGAGGTCATCCACGACTGAGGATGCGACACGTTCCGTATCCGATTGATGAAGACGCCCGCGATCGCTGGCTGAAGCATATGAAACGGTCGATGGACGCTATTGACCTGGATGACGAATCAAGAAATTTCTTGTGGGCGTATTTTACCCAGACAGCTGATTTTTTGCGTAATCGCTAGCTTTTCGAATCGCCGGTAAAATAATCATCCTTTTCTGCAAAAAGCACATTGAAAGTGGTCAAACTGCCATAAATCCTGGAGATATATTGCTGCAGGTTTACCTTTTCTTCATCACTCAATTCCGAGCTGTTGATGCGCTGTTCCATAACCCTGATGCGATCGCGGACCATAACGATTTTGTGAAAGAATTTCTCCACCGGAATTTCTTTTGGCTTTAACTGACGATCAGCAGGCTGAAGAATCATCATCCCGCCTTTCCATTTATTACCCATCGGAACAACTTCCTGTAGATCAGTCCAGCGTCGAAGCAGTTTCACAAAGGTGCGCTCAATCTGATCAAAACTTAGCATATCAGTTGAACTCCCCACATAATCAATCACTTCCAGTCCTTCAAAGGATTTAAGAATTGTTTTTGTGCCATAATCCATAAAGGTGATTTCATAAGAATCAGAATATGATTGAATTACCACACCTTGCCCAAATGAAGGGTGTTTCACGCGCGAGCCAATGCCTAAACTAAAATTTTCCATAGAAAATAATTTTTGGCAAAAGTACATGAATTTTTTTCGCTCGATTAGTTGAATTGACTGGATAATGTGTTGGGTAATCTGAAGCAAAATGAATTAAAAGTAACGGCCTAATTTATTCCAATTTTAGTATAAGATCAATTTCATTTAAAAGGCAGTATATCAATATGTTAGCTTGTCGTAATTAGTCGATTTACGCTAGCTTTCCAATAATTGGAAAATTCATCCCAAAATTGTAAAAAGCGTATTTATTTATAAATCTAGATATTTTATAAATGATTGATATACAGATGTATATATTCGATATACTGCGTTTGGAGCGATTTTTGTTAAGCAAGCCAATGGCCAAGTGTGGTTATATGTTTAGAAGTTACTGATTTTTGTTGACAATTGACGTTAACTATTCAAACACTTACGGTCACTAGGCCATATGATGACGAATTGATCATTTATGACAAAAGTATTCTCTTAAAACTGGAACATTGCCCAAGTAAAGACTATATGGTAAACGGAATTAAACGCATACTGAACTTAACATTTCTGATTTTATTCTTGGTTGGTCAAGTCTTTGCTCAGGCAGACCAGCCTGAAAAAGAATTGCTAAAGCAAGAGTTAGAACAATTACTTCAATTTTTGCCGGAGGAGGCATTAAAATTTATGAACAGCCCTGACATGATTCTTGCCCAACAAAGACAAGAATTGGCCGGAAGAGATGAAATAACCTATTATTTATTGGATACAGCAGTTGTTTATTCAGTCGCAGACAACCCGCACAGATACACTTATACATATGATGAGGAGGGGTTTAAGATTATCACTTTGATTAAGAAAAATCAAAATAATCAATGGCTTAATGTTTCTTTTGAAAATATTGATTATGATGAATTTAAGAACCCTGAAATAGTTACATCGAAGATTTGGGAAAACAATGCATGGGTTAATGAGAGCAGGATAAACAATTCTTATTTTAGTAATAATCTGTTAGAACAAGCGATTGTTGAAGTCTGGGAGGATGAGTGGATTTTTGTTAGTAGAGATAGTTTTAATTATTTTGCCGGAGGAGCTGTTGCCTCACAACACAGAGAGACTTGGGATGGTGTTGAATGGATCAATTTTTCAAATATTATTTATCTAAGGGATGAGAATGAGTTGCCACTGGAAATCATTACTCAAATTTGGGATGGAGAAAACTGGAATAATACTTCCAGACTAAAATATAGTTACACCGATGCTGGTGTAAACGATTCAATTTACATGATGTTATGGGAAGATAATGCCTGGAATGATCTCTATTTGATTCATAATGAATATGATACTGAATTGAGCTTGGCTGAGGTCACTGATTTCTTTTGGATAAATGATAATTGGAGTCCTGATAAAAAAGAAATTTATACGTATAATGAATCGAATTATTTAGGGGCCTATATTGAACAGGGGTGGAACGAGGAATCATGGCTAAATAGATTCCAATCAACCTATACCTATAATGAATGGGGGAGTGAGCAATCTGTGTATGTAGAGATTTGGCAGGATGATTTGTGGGCAAATTTTTCAATGAATAGTTGGGCCTTTGATGTTAATGGGAATGCACTGGAAGGTATGGTGTATTATTGGCAAGATGATTTGTGGCAGCATACACAAGACGCAGTATTGAATGTATATTTTGATTTAGGCCAAAATTGGGAACAGTTTTTTGGATATTCTGTAGAGCTTGCCTATAAATCCTTAATTGTTAGCACTCCTGAAAATAGACAGGGGATGGAATTCTCAATATTTCCTAATCCGGCTTCTTCCAAGTTCTATTTATCTGTTGATCAGGTAGATCATTCTGGTTCACCCATTGCAATTGCCATTGCAGATTTAGAGGGAAGAGTGGTAATGCACGACATTTTTTATTCTTCTCCAACAATCAAACAAATCGAAGTGGATGCAAGTCGGTTATCAGATGGAGTTTATTTTGTAACGCTTAGGACTGGTGAAACACTTTCAACCAGGAAACTGATAATAAATCGATAAAGTTGAATAAATGAAAATAAATAATAGATAAACACTAAATTTAACAACCATGAAAAAGTTCTATCACACTTTAAGTTTGTTACTCCTTAGCTTACTTTTGGGAGGCCAACAAACATTTGCACAAAATCCTGCACCGGAAGTGAATGTAATTCAACCCAGTGTTAGTGGAATTGAATGGGTTTATGGAGAAACCTATTTAATCTCCTGGGTGGATAATTTTATTCAGGAAGTAGATATCTATCTTGTTGATTATACCATTCCGGCAAACCCTGTTGAAATATTACTAGCAGAGGACGTAGAAGGATCAACCTGGAGTTGGAAAATCGACAACCCTGGAATTAATATAGGAGGCACAAAATTTAAGGTCAGAGTTCAAAGTGCTGTGAACGGGATTTATCAAGATGAAAGCAATAAGTATTTTAAAATACTTGGTGCAGCCAGTGATGCTTTTATTTTCGTTGAACAGCCTAATGTAAACGGAATAGAAATACAAATAGGAACTCAGTACCTCATTTCCTGGAATCATAATGTATCAGGTACTTTTACCATCGAATTGTTTGATAAGGATGGCAATGCAGTGAATCACACCACCAGTGGGGATAATATCATTGCTGCTGGTGTTGAAGCATCAACTTATGTTTGGAATACAACAGGATGGCCCGAAGGCGATAACCTTAGGGTTCATATCACTAGTGATGACTTCCCAACTGTAACTGATCGAAGCAATAAAAATTTCAAACTCTCTGCTTCTGTAGGTTCAATCACCGTATTGCAGCCTAACACAAACGGAATAGTTTGGGTTATTGGTAACCAATATTTCATTTCATGGAATGATAACCTGACCGAACCGGTTGATATTTTGTTAATGGATTATACAGTTCCTGCAAATCCGGTACAGATAGGTGCTCCACTGGCCGAAGATGTCACAGGTACAACCTGGATTTGGAATACTACCGGTTTTGCTGCTCATGACGCATTAAGAATCCGTGTGCAAAGCTCCTTAGATCCAAATAATTACGATGACAGCAACAAAAACTTCAAATTGGTTGAATACACAGGTTCAATCACTGTAGAACAACCCAATGTGAATGGAATAGAATGGGTAATTGGCAATAAGTACCTTATTTCCTGGATAGATAATGTGGAAGGTGAACTGGATATTTATTTGGTAAGTGATGCTTCATATGAAGCAAATAATCCCCTTACCTGGATCGAGATAGCAACAAATGTTGTAGGCTCCACTTATGTATGGGATATAGATGATTCATTTGATCCGGGTGATGATTATCGCGTTATGGTGATTACTCCGGATGCATCCATCCGCGATCTGAGCAATAAAAAGTTTAAATTAGTTGAATATTCTGGTGAGATTACTGTAATTCAGCCAAGTATAAGTGGTATTGAGTGGGTAATTGGAAATGAATACCTTATTTCGTGGACAGATAATGTTGAAGCACCGGTTGATATTGAGTTGATCAGTGAAGATCCCATTGTCCTTGCATCAGACAATGCAGCCAATAGCCCATATGGTGATGGCCTGGATCATGGAGATAATGGTGGTTTTGGCTTTGAGAGTTGGGTCGTAGCTACACAGACAGTAGGTGGAGGAACCGCAATCTCATTGGTGGCTGATCCAGCAACAGGTGGTATCAATGGAATGGATAATCCCTCTTTTGGTATAATTGGCTATGGTGACCCTATTGACAATAATAATTCTATATATGCTCTCCGTGAGTTTGCGAATGAACTGGAACCAGAGCAAACTTTTTCATTTGATTGGGCAGTGAGATACTATAATGGAGCAAAAGGTTTCAGAATTTACGGTGGATTTAATGAATTAATTCATGTAAGTATTACTAATAATGATGATATTAAAATTGAGTTTAATGGGAATACAAGCATAATGTTTGATCAACCAGGAGTAGAAGTAATGAACCTTTCGTTTGAATATACTATTGATAACCACTTGAGAGTGTATGGCATAGGACGCGATGGAATTGAAGTATTTGAGGATACTTTTGATATTTCAATGTTTGACGCACCTGATGCAGTCGAGTTTTATTCCTATGGTCATTCAGACAATCAATTTATCAATAGAGTTAATTGGTTTAACAACCTAAAAATACACACTTATAAAGCCGATATCGCAACAGATGTAGTAGGTTCAACCTATGTTTGGAATACATCTGGTTATGGACCTGGAACTTACAAAGTAAGAGTGTTTAAAGGGGATATTGAGGACCTGAGTAATAAAACCTTTAAGCTGGTGCTTTCCGGTGGTGGTAACTTATCTTTCAACCAGCCTTCAGCAGGAGACTTGTGGTACAAAGGATTTGCTTACTGGATCATCTGGGAAGACGATATCATGGAGCCTCTTGATATTTATCTTAAAAATGTAGCTGGAACAGTAAGCAGAACAATTGATACTGATTTTGAAGGCAGTATGATTGATTATAATGTTCCAACAAATAATACTGTACCGGTTGGCAATGATTATTACATCCAGATTGTTAGCACCCTTGATCCGTCAATGGTATTCAATAGTGGCGTTTTTGAGATTTCAGAACCTATCATGGCCGGAATATTCCCAAATCCTGCATCACAGTATTTCAATGTTCAACTGGATGAGCAAGTGGAAGGTATCTTTGAAGTGGTGATTTACGACCGCTTTAATAACCGGATGCTGGAAACACGCTTGGATGCCGCAACCAAACATCATCGCATCAGCACAGCTAACTTGCCTGATGGATTTTATTTTGTGCAGATGGTTAATGGTGATATGACATTTACGAAGAAAATCATCGTAAAACACTAAGCAAACGTTTTTCATAATTGTAATAAAAACGGCTTCCGGTTTCGGAGGCCGTTTTTTTATCTGTTAACATATCAAATTCCTGTAAATTTGCCAGCCTTATGGGATACCTGAAATCAAATCATTTGTTTGAAACCATCCATCCGGAAACGATTTATCGCTTTACTGAGCGACCTGTTGTGATCGGTGATCAGCTTACGGATTATCAAAATATTGGTGCTTTGATCAGACTTTCGGATAACCTGGGGGCTAAGGAATTATTTTTTCTGGGTGAGGAGCCTGCAAAACAAATGACAAAGATTCGCAGAATTGCAGCCAGCAGTCATGGAAACCTCAACTGGTCGTTTACACAGGAGCAGGAAATCAGAAATATGGTTTCACCAAATTCCATGATAATTGCCCTGGAAACGGCTACCGAAGCAAAATGCGTTTTTGAAACAAGCTTACCCGAAAACCCGGTTTTTTTGTTAGGAAACGAACGTTTCGGAATAAGCGAAAAACTCCTTGCACAGGCCGAAATGGTGGTTTATATTCCTGTCCCCGGCCTCACACGTTCGCTCAATGTAAGCCATGCTGCTGCCGTGCTCTTTTTTGAGTGGCTCAGGCAGATGCAATATAAATTCAGAAATCAACTAACAAATGAAGTATAAACACCTTTTTTTCGATCTGGATCGCACCCTTTGGGATTTCGACAAAAGTGCCTTACTAACCTTTGCGCTGCTTTTTGAGAAGCATAAGCTCAGGCAAATGGGAGTTCCTGATCTGACCACTTTTTTCAGTACTTACAACAAGCATAATGATGTGCTCTGGGAATCGTATCGCAATGGCGATTTAAAGAAAGAGATCCTGCGCGACCTGAGATTTGTCCATACACTTGAGAGTTTTGGCATCGGCGATGAGGAGTTGGCAGTTACTTTATCAGAAGATTACCTTTATTATGCACCACGCACCGTACATTTGTTTCCAGGTGCGGTGGAGGTGGTAAAAAAGCTGCATTCTCATTTTGAGCTACACTTGATTACCAATGGTTTTGAAGAAGTTCAGCACATCAAAATCCAGACAGCAGGTCTGGAGCCTTATTTTAATAAAGTGATTACCTCCGAAGCTGCCGGCGCCAAAAAGCCTGACCCAAAGATATTTGAGTATGCTTTACACCTGACTGGTGCTATCAAGAGTGAGAGTCTGATGATTGGAGATGATCTGGAAGTTGATATTCTGGGAGCGCAAAGCTTTGGGATGGATCAAATCTACTTTAACCCGGAAGGCTTGCCACATCATGAGAAACCTAGTTTTGAGATCCGACATCTGAATGAAATTCCGAATATTTTGACCTTGTTATCTTGAATCAGTTCAGGAATAGCTTTCTTGCTATATTCGAAGACTGGCAATAATTGATTTCTGTGCCTTTACTTTCTGTCCCATTTCTACCTCTATGGTCGCATCAGTCGGAAGAAAGAAATCGACCCTGGAGCCAAAACGGATAATTCCAAATTCTTTTCCGGGCAAGGCCTTGTCGCCCTTTTTAGCATAATTGATGATGCGTCTGGCCAATACTCCTGCAACCTGACGCATAAGCACTTCCTGCCCGTCATTAGCCCTAACAACCACAGTATTTCGTTCGTTCTCAGTAGAGGATTTGGGATGATAAGCTACTAAAAATTTCCCCGGATGATATTGTATATAACTTACCTCACCAGCAATCGGAAACCAGTTAACATGCACATTAAATGGCGACATAAAAACAGAAACCTGTATGCGTTTATCTTTGAAATACTCCGGCTCATCTACCTCTTCTATGGCTACTATTGTTCCGTCAGCAGCAGAAATCACCTGATTATCACCCCTATTGACTGGCTTACGATGTGGTACCCTGAAAAATGCAATCGTCCAAATCATCCAACCGAAAAACAACAAATAAATCACATAATGAAACCATTGCTGAATCGGGAAAAAGAGCTTAAGCATGCTAATTAAAATAATGATAATCAGCAAGGTGAGAAAAATAATTTTATAGCCTTCGCGATGAATGTGCATCAGTGTATGAGTATTAGATAGACAAAAACAAAGGGAATAGCAAAAAAACTTGCATCAAAACGATCGAGTATGCCGCCGTGTCCGGGTATGAGTTTTCCAGAATCCTTAACTCCTGCCTGTCGTTTGAGCATTGATTCGACCAGATCGCCCAAACTTCCTGTAATCACTACTAAAATGGCTATTGTTGCAGCTTTTTCAAGAGATACCAGATCGGTAAAATGACTAAAAATCAATGCTGATATCAAAGTAAGAACCAGACCACCTATACTTCCTTCCCAGCTTTTTTTGGGAGAGATCCGTTCGAACAACCGATGTCGTCCGAATTTTACCCCGACAAGATAAGCGAAAATATCGTTGAGCCACACTAGAATAATGACCGACAGAAGCAGATAGGCACCAGCTAATTCACCAACAATAGCTTCGTTATAAAAGAATAGCATCAACCCGGCAGGCATTGCAACCATCAAAAAGGAAGGCCAGTAAACGCCAGCCATATCAGTGAATGAATAGCGTTGGTTAAATAAGGCATGAAGAAACGGAAAAAGTAAAAGTAAAAGTGAGCTAATCAAAAACCTGATCGGTAACAGCCCCATCGCAATTGCTGCCATCAAGATAAAAAGCAAAACTGGCAGAAGTATCATAAGGAATTTGTCGCTGCGAACTGGCTCTGTATTAATTCTGAGTCGAATCATTTCATCAGCACCAATAATAACGACTGCAATGAGCAAGATAGCAAGTAGCCATTTGCTGATGAGTATGCTGCCTGCGACCATTATCGCAAAAAAAAGACCGTACACGGTACGGATGACTAAATCTTTCATGTCAGTTGCATGCTTACGAATGCTTTCGCAGTGCGGTACAAAAATACACTATTTTTCAGAAATACAGCATTTTCTATGTGTTACGGCTAATCACTTATGAGAAAAACCACTAATTCTTTAGATGTCGTCAATCAAAAAGAGAATCAGTTCTTTTGGGCCATGAGCACCCATCACCAATGTTTTCTCAATATCTGCTGTCCGACTGGGGCCAGTAATAAAAACCAGCTGCGAAGGCAGTGTATCAGGATAAAACTGCCTGATATCCTGAAGAGCAGTTTTAAGCGTGCTAACTACCTGTGATGCATAGCCCATAACGAGTTGCACCTCGGGAAAAGCAATCGCCATGCGACTTCCTGATTTCTGATCTGAAAGCACTATGCTTCCATTTTGTGCAATCAGACGCTCACAATCGGTTAGCCCTACCAATTGTTTGGAATCCTTTCCCGAAACCTCTGCAAACGATAGTTCACCAGCCTTAAGCACTTGTTTTACTTTATTGCTTTGCGTCCAGATGGTGTCCCAGCCTCTTTCCTGCATTAGGGTTTGCAGGTATCCCAAAAACTGATGTTCGTTTTCGCAATAAACAAATTGCCCGCCTGCCTGAATCAATGCTTTTGCAAAGGCTACCTCAAGACCTTCTTTTTCATCTATTGGTTTTAGAACACTGCTGCTTATATCCACATCGGGGTAGGGCAGCGATGTTTTCTCAATCAAAGCATTTCTGATTTTTGTCAGAATTTGTTCGCGTGGTGTGCTTTCTTTCATCTTTTCGATTCGGGATAAAAGTACTATGATTTTGGCGTAGGAACTACCTGTGGTTGTTCCTCGTCATCTGACAATTTCATTTGATTTTCAGTGTCATGAGCATTTTTAGTCTTATCTGATTCAGTTGTTGTATCTGTATCGTTTGCAGCTGTTTCAGTCTTATCTTCGGGTTTATTTTCCGATACCACTTTCTTTGGCAAAGGACGTTCTTCTTTAATCCAGGGGCGCTTCCCAAAGATATTTTCAAGGTCTTCACCAAAAATCACTTCTTTCTCAAGCAACTTTTCAGCAAGTTTGGTGAGGCCGTCTTTATGTTCGCTCAATAATTTCAATGCTCTTTGATAAGCTTTTTCAACCATATCGCTGATCTCGCTGTCAATTACCTCATTGGTTTTTTCGCTGAAGGGCTTGTTGAAAGCATATTCCTGCTGGCCGGTGGAATCGTAAAAACTAACATTTCCAATTTTTTCGCTTAATCCATAGTAAGTCACCATTGCATAGGCCTGTTTGGTCACTTTTTCGAGGTCGCTCAGGGCTCCTGTGGAAATCTGACCAAAGATTACCTTTTCAGCAGCCCTTCCGCCAAGAGCAGCGGTCATTTCGTCAAACATCTGATTGTAGGTGGTTATCTGGCGTTCTTCAGGAAGATACCAGGCAGCACCTAATGATTTTCCGCGGGGAACAATTGTAACTTTTACCAAGGGATGCGCATGTTCGAGCAGCCAACTCACCGAGGCATGTCCGGCTTCATGAAATGCAACCACCTTTTTCTCTGATGGAGAAATAATTTTATTCTTCTTTTCCAATCCGCCGATGATACGGTCAATGGCATCCATAAAATCCTGTTTGTTAATCGATTCCCTGTTGCGACGTGCAGCAATCAGGGCTGCCTCGTTGCATACATTGGCGATATCGGCACCTGAAAATCCGGGTGTTTGTTTGGCCAGGAATTCCATATTTACATTGGGATCAAGCTTTAGCGGACGCATATGCACTTCAAAAATTTCTTTACGTCCTTCCAAATCAGGCAGTTCTACATAAATCTGACGATCGAAGCGGCCTGCACGCATCAGGGCTCTGTCAAGAATATCGGCCCTGTTGGTGGCTGCTAAAACGATGACACCTGAGTTGGTTCCAAAACCATCCATTTCCGTAAGCAACTGATTTAGTGTATTTTCACGTTCATCATTTGCTCCTGTAGCCGGATTTTTACCTCTGGCACGTCCGATAGCATCTATTTCATCGATAAAGATGATGCAGGGTGATTTTTCTTTGGCTTGTTTAAAAAGATCGCGAACACGTGAGGCACCTACACCCACAAACATTTCCACAAAATCGGACCCGGAAATGCTGTAAAAGGGAACATGTGCTTCGCCGGCAACTGATTTGGCCAGAAGGGTTTTGCCGGTTCCGGGAGGGCCAACCAGAAGGACGCCTTTAGGGATTTTACCTCCAAGCTTGGTATATTTTTCGGGGGTGCGCAGAAAATCAACGATTTCCATGATTTCTACCTTGGCTTCTTCGAGTCCGGCAACATCTTTAAAAGTGACGTTTACGTTGGTGTTCTTATCAAAGAGTTGGGCTTTTGACTTGCCGATATTAAATATTTGGCCTCCTGCACCGCCACCACCACGACTCATCATCCGCATAATGAAAAACCAAACGCCGATAAGTAAGGCTATCGGAAGGATCCAACCTAAAATTTCTCCACTCCAGTTGCGTCGGTTTACATTGTTAATATATATGGGATTCGTCTGGCCTTCCTGTGCTGCCATGATGTCTTTTTCGAAACCTTCAATTGAACCGATGCGATAGATATAGTCAGGTGTGGAGCCACCAAGACTTTCTGAAACTCCTCCGCCATCCTTATCGGGGAAGTATTTTTTTCGGGCATCACTGGTGAGGTAAACTTCGGCAATCTCGCGATTGACCAAATCAATCTTAGAAATTTCTTGTTCCTGAAGCATCTGCAACAACTCACCCTTATTAAGATCTTTAGAGCCTGTATCCCAGTTGATCAGCTGTAAGCCAACAAACACAAGGGCCAACAAACCGTAAATCCAATAAAAATTAAACTTAGGTTTATTTTCACCTGGTTTTGGTGCTTTGTTTTTGTTTTCGTTTTGTGTTTCTTTCATTTTTGTCTTCTGAAGTAAAAGTCTTAATCCTCGTCGTTGTAGGTAGTAGCTTTAGCATCGGCCCAGAGCGACTCGAGCCGGTAGAAAGTACGTGTATTGTCGAGGAAAATGTGAACCACCACATCAACATAGTCTAACAAAATCCATTCCGAATTTTCGAAGCCTTCTTTGTTGTAAGCAATAGCACCACACTCTTTTTTTACATTTTCCAGAATTTTTTCAGCAATAGCATCCACCTGTGTGTGCGAACTGCCATGACATATCAGGAAATAATCTGTAACTGCACTTCCAATTTTTTTTAAATCCAGGGCAACAATGTCTTTCCCTTTTCCTTCCTGCATGGTCTTTACCGCCACTTCCAGGATGTTTTCGGCATTATCTGACTGATGTCTGATTCTCATGAACGGGTTAATTTTAAATAAACAACAAAATTAGGCTTTTTTGGTTTAACTGCTTCAGCCTTTTTGCAGCCATTGCAGAACGAAGTCTTAGAAAGAAAAGCTAATTTTGCCTAAATACTGAGCTGAAATGAGGCAAGTGATTTTTCAAAACTTCAGGCTGATGTTTACTGAGGAAATTGATTCGACCAATCAATGGATGCAAAGCAGGATAAAAGCAGGCGAATCGATTTCAAATTTGGTGCTATGTGCTGATTATCAAACTTCTGGTAAGGGCTTGGGGGAGAATCACTGGCACAGCGAAAAGGGAAAAAATCTCCTGTTTAGTCTTGGGTTGGATGCCGGATTTATAGCAGCCTCAGCACAGTTTTTAATTACACAGATCATTGCGTTGGCTGTTGTTGACGAATTGTCAGTACTTACCCAGGAGAAAGATTTTAGGATTAAATGGCCAAACGACATTTTTTATCAGGAGAAGAAGCTGGGAGGAGTCCTGATTTCAAACACTATCCGTAACGGACAATTAGATGAATCGGTGATAGGTGTTGGGTTGAACGTTAATCAGGCTAATTTCCCGGAGTGGATTCCGCGGCCAGTTTCATTGCGTCAGATAGTTGATAGGGAGTTTGATCTGCAGGAAATTCTAAAAGGAATTTTGAAGTGTTTCAGCCATAGGGTTGATCAGGCGAAATCAATGGAAGGAATAGGCATAATCAACAATGAGTATCATCAAAATTTGTTCAGGACAGGGGAGTGGCATTTGTATGAAATTAATGGGGAAATAGCAGAACTAAGGATAAAAGGTATTGGCGAATTTGGCATGTTGGTGATGGAAACTCGTGAGGGCAAAACCATCCATTGCGATTTTAAAACGATACGTTTTTTATTTTAGAACAAAGTGCGTTAAAAACTTTGAGCAGACAGTTTGTCAGCCATGATCTCCACCAGATTTTGCAACGGACGCTTTGCCATCATGGCCAGCATCGGGTTGAGTTCGGCTTGCAGTTGTATCTTGGCTTGGGTTGTGCCTTCAGATTCCCGGAGGTGTGCCATCAGCTCAAATTCGAAAGGACTTTTCCCATCCGGAACCAGTCGGATCAGCTTTGGCTCTATAGCTTGATCCACTTTTAAACTCAGGCTTGTCATGCCTTTGATGGTGAAAGAACATTTTTGCGCTTCAGCCTTATAATCGATAATTTGTTCGGGCATCAGCTTTTCCAGGTTACGCAGGTCATTCAGAAAACTAAAAACCTGCGTTGCGGATGCATTAATATTTTGCCATTTACTCTCAAAATCCATCTTTCAAATTATTTATTGTTCATTGCTCCAGGCCTCGGGATTGAGGCGCCATTGAATGAGCGATTGCAGGTCTTTTTCGGTGATATAATTTTCTTCACTGGCTTTTCGGATCAGGCTTTCGTAATCGGTTAAGGTGGTAAGCTCACATTTTGCCGTTTTAAAATTTTCTTCAGACTGTTGCAATCCATAAGTAAAAATGGCCATCATGCCTTTAACTTCAAGTCCTCTCTGGCGCATGGCATCAACAGCTTTGAGACTGCTGCCACCTGTCGAAACAAGGTCTTCGATCACCACAGCCGACTGGCCTTTTTCTACAATGCCTTCCACCTCATTATGCAATCCGTGTGATTTTTTATCAGAACGCACATAGGCAAAGGGCAGCCCGAGTTCCTGTGCTATCAGAGCTCCTTGTGCTATGCCACCTGTTGCCACGCCAACAATAATATCCGGTTTGTCATATTTTTCCAGTATGGCCTGCACAAATTGCTGCCTGATATGTGTTCTTATCTTTGGGTAGGAGAGGGTGATACGGTTATCGCAATAAATCGGACTTTTTAATCCGGATGCCCAGGTGAAAGGCTTTGCCGGACTTAATTTGATCGCTTTGATCTGGAGCAGAAAACCAGCTAATATGGCAGCTTCATCATCTTTGAAAATCATAAAATCAATTATTTTTGAACATCTGATTACATTTATTATGGACAAGAAACAGCTTATTAGCTTTAACTTTGGGGGCTCAGTGAATATTGTTGATCCTGAAAATTAATGCTGCAAATGTATAAAGTTTTTCACGAAAACAGATGCCTTGGTTTATACCAAACTGAATTTGAAAATACCGATTCACTATCAAAGGAACAGCGAGCCGGATGGAATCGCAGCTTGATTCAAATTCGTAATTGGCTGGAAGATGATAATGAATATAATGATTTGAATATCAATACATACAACTTTGATCCTGTAGAATTATTGAATGCCGTTTTTGAGATAAAATATGCGGCAGGAGGGATCGTATATTATAGGGATTCGCTTGTTGTCATCGACCGAAACGGACTTCCTGATTTACCAAAAGGTCACCTCGAAAAAGGTGAGGAGGAAGCTGTTGCTGCATTGCGTGAAGTGGAAGAGGAAACTGGTTTGCACAAAATTACATTGCTGGATAAGGCAGGCGAAAGCTTTCATTGTTATCAGCTGGAAAAGCATTGGATTTTGAAAAGAACCGCCTGGTACAATATGTTATTGGAGGGTGATTTTGAACCCCAACCGCAGAGAGAAGAAGGAATTACGGCAGTTAGGTTAGTAAAAAAATCTCAGCTGGATGAATTTTTAAACACTACATTTCGTTCCGTAAGAGAAACATTAGGCCCGATCATAAAAGCATCCAAAAATGGAATGTTCACCTAAGTGATTGGGAAAATAATTTTGTTGTAGTTTAGCTTTTTCAAAACCCAGAAGCATGAAGAAAATTGCTGTTTTTCCAGGATCGTTTGATCCGCTTACGCTTGGTCACGAATCGTTGGTGTTGAGAGCCTTACCTTTGTTCGACGAAATAGTCATTGCAATCGGTATCAATGCATTAAAGACGTATTATTTCCCTTTGGAGAAAAGAAAAGCCTGGATTGAAAAAGTTTTCAAGGATTATCCAACAATAAAAGTCACTACTTACACAGGTCTTACAGTGGATTATTGCCGCAAACTGGACGCTCATTATATATTGCGTGGTTTGCGTACATCCGCCGATTTTGAATTTGAACGCAGCATTGGGCAGGTGAATAAGAAATTGTTTCCTGAGATTGAAACGGTTTTTTTGCTCACCACACCCGAACTGACTGCCATCACTTCCAGTGTGATACGCGATGTGGTGCGTAATAATGGTGATGCCTCTCAATTTGTACCCGAGGGGGTAGATCTTACAATATAGTGTTTGTGTAATCGTTTGAGTTGCCAGGAGGCAAAACATGTTGAAGAGAATTTTATTGTTGTTAGTCTTATTTCTGGTCATCAATCTCCAGGCTCAACAGCTTGAAATTAGCGGACAATCTAATCAGTCGGGAGCACTGATTCGATTGATTGAGTACAAGGACATGCTTAATTTTCATGGAGAAACTATTGTTGAAACTCATGCCGATGAAAAGGGAGGTTTTCAAATACAGACAGATATTTCTCAAATCGGAGTATTCGAACTGGCCATTGACCTTGAGCGTATTATGTTGGTTTTGAAGCCAGGTGCCCGGTATGATTTTACCATTCAAATAGATAAGGATCAGCAGAATAATTCTTATTTCGATAAGTCTCCACCGGCATTAATTATCAATAAGGCTGATGATGATGGTTTGCAACTCCAATTGGAAAGTATTGACAGATTGGTGAATAATTTTGCGCTTGATCACTTTAAGGAGTTATACCAACTCAGGAGGTACAGTTTGCTTGATACACTAAGCCAACAGCTGAAAGATGTGCTGTCAACCGAAGATTCTGACTACGCCAAAACATATGCTCGTTACAAGTTTGCTGCCCTCGAAATGGCAGTGAAACGAAATGGCGGCAGGCAAATTATTGCTGAATATTTCACTGGCAAGCCAATTTATTTTCACCTTGAGCCATATATGAGTTTGTTTAAGGAAATTTTTAAGGATTATCTATTGCACAGCCGATCTGTCAATACAACAGAATTGTTGGCCATGCAGCCTGGCGACTATAACTCCTGGCGTGAACGTTTGCGTGGCGATACTTTATTAAGTAAGGATACTGAACTGGCTGATCTTATTATTATTCAGTCGCTTAAAGATTTTTATTACAATCCACGATTCAACCGTGTGGCCGTGCGCAAATATTTGGAAGTGCACTCTGCGAAAGCTAAAAATCAAAACTTGCAACGCCTTGCATCAAATGCCCTGGTTGAATTTGACAGATTGGCAGCCGGAACCAAAGCACCTGATTTTATGCTGCCGGATGCAGCCGGAAAAACAAAGCAAATATCAGATTACAAAGGTTCATCAGTGATGTTTGTCTTTGTTAATGAAAGCTGTCCGGTCTGTGAGTTGTTATTTCAAAATCTGGAAGAAATGCAGGAGGCTTTCGAAAAGAAATTCCGCATTGTGGTGCTTGCCTGGGAGCAAAAGCCCTATTACGCCAATTACATCCGTGCTATGGGCTTCGAATGGGAAGTGCTCACCATAAGTCGTGAAAAAATCCTATTGCTTGAAGATTATAACATTCGAACCTTTCCTGAGTTAGTGCTTGTTGATCAAAATGGAAATATTGGCATGGCACCGCTTCCATCAGAAGAGATAGCTTTGAAATATCACCTTAACCGTTTGCTTAGCAATTATTGAGAAATTGAAAACAGAACAATTCAGGGATTTATTCCCCCATATTAATTGAAACACTTTAACTTTGCCAATCGAACACTATTCAGCGCAATGGAATGATAGTTGCTGATTGGTATGAATTGCAAATTAGATACAACCTGATAATCCTATGTTTGGTTTAATAAAAAAAATGTTAGGCGATAAATCCACCCGCGATTTAAAAGCCATCAAACCTTTACTTGACAAGACCTTAGCAGCTTACGAAAACATTAAGCAACTTGATACTGACGCTTTAAGAGCCAAGACGAATGAGTTTAAAAGCATCATACAAGAAGCCGTTTCTGCAGAATTAAAGGAAATTGAAAGTCTTCATCAGCAGATCGATACAAATCCGGATTTGGAGTCGGCAGAAAAGGAGAAAATTTACGAACAAATAGACAAGCTCGAAAAGATTCAATACGAAAAAACAGAGGCAGTTCTAACTGAGCTTTTGCCTGAAGCATTTTCGGTGATGAAAGAAACCGCGCGTCGCTTCAAGGAGAACGAGATTGTTGAAGTTACGGCCAACGAAATGGATCGTGAGCTGGCCTCCAAATATGCTCATATCGAAATAAAGGGTGATAAGGCTTTGTATCGCAACAGCTGGGTGGCTGGTGGCAATACGATCACCTGGGATATGGTACACTACGATGTTCAGCTTATTGGAGGAATAGTGCTGCACCAGGGGAAAATTGCCGAGATGGCCACCGGTGAGGGTAAAACACTGGTAGCTACTTTGCCGGTTTATCTAAATGCACTTGCCGGAAAAGGCGTACACCTTGTTACTGTGAACGATTACCTGGCCAAGCGCGACTCCGAATGGATGGGTGCCATCTATGAGTTTCTTGGACTAACCGTGGATTGTATCGACAAGCACGAGCCTAATTCAGCCGCCCGCCGAAAAGCTTACCTGGCTGATATCACTTATGGCACAAACAATGAGTTTGGTTTCGACTACCTGCGCGACAATATGACAGGCAATCCGGACGAGCTGGTGCAGCGTAAACATCATTATACCATTGTGGATGAGGTGGATTCAGTTTTGATTGATGACGCCCGTACACCATTGATTATAAGTGGCCCCACACCCAGAGGTGATCATCAGGAGTTTGACGCCCTGAAGCCGGATGTGGTAAAACTCTTCAATGCGCAAAAAACACTGGTAAGTGGAATTTTAGCCGAAGCCAAAAAAATTCTGCAATCAGGAGCCAAAGATGCCGACACCAAAAAAGGTGGCGATTTGCTCTTCAGGGCCTACCGGGGTTTGCCTAAAAATCATGCCTTGATCAAGTTTCTAAGCGAGGAAGGTATGCGTTCGCTCATGCAAAAAACAGAAAGTTTTTATTTGCAGGAGCAAGCCAAGAATATGCACCTCATTGACGATGAGCTGTATTTTGTGATCGACGAAAAACATAATTCCGTCGATCTTACCGAAAAAGGCATTGATCTGCTGACAGCCTCTTATAACGATCCTGACTTCTTTATCCTGCCGGATATTGGTGCAACTATTGCTGACCTGGAGAAACTTCAACTGAAAGAGGATGAATTGCTGGAACGCAAAAGTGAGATGATTCGGAATTTTACCCTCAAGTCAGAGCGTTTGCATACTGTTCATCAGCTTCTGAAAGCCTATACACTTTTTGAGAAGGATGTGGAATATGTGATCATGGACAACAAGGTAAAGATCGTTGATGAGCAAACAGGTCGTATCATGGAAGGCCGCCGCTATTCGGATGGTTTGCATCAGGCGATAGAAGCCAAGGAAAACGTTAAGATTGAGGCAGCCACACAAACTTACGCCACCATCACCCTTCAGAATTATTTCAGGATGTACAGCAAGCTGGCCGGTATGACTGGTACTGCCGAAACAGAAGCTGGAGAGCTCTGGGACATCTACAAGCTTGACGTAGTGGTGATTCCGACAAATAAACCTATTGCCCGCGATGATCGTCAGGATCTGGTTTACAAAACCAAGCGCGAGAAGTTTAATGCCGTTATCGATGAGATCGAAAGCCTCGTAAACGCCAGAAGACCTGTTCTGGTAGGTACTACCTCTGTTGAAACCTCTGAGCTATTGGCTCGTATGCTGCAACGAAAAGGCATTGCACACAATGTGCTTAACGCCAAGCTTCACGCCAAGGAAGCCCAGATTGTGAAGGAAGCCGGACAGGCTGGTACTGTAACAATTGCTACCAATATGGCAGGTCGTGGTACGGATATTAAACTAGGACCAGGAGTGAAAGAAGCCGGAGGTTTGGCAATTATTGGTACCGAACGCCATGAATCGCGGCGTGTTGACAGACAGCTTCGAGGTAGGGCTGGACGCCAGGGCGACCCGGGTAGCTCACAGTTTTTTGTTTCGCTCGAAGACGACCTCATGCGTATGTTTGGCTCTGGCAGGATTGCAGGGCTAATGGACAGACTTGGCCTTAAAGAAGGTGAGGTGATTCAGCATTCTATGATCACCAAATCCATCGAAAGGGCACAGCGAAAAGTGGAAGAGAATAACTTTGGTGTCCGTAAGCGCTTGCTTGAGTATGATGATGTGATGAATGCCCAGCGTGAAGTGATTTACAAAAAGCGTCGTCATGCACTGTTTGGCGAACGGCTCTCTGTTGATATTTCTAATATGATGTACGATCTTGTGGATCAGATTGTTACGGATAATCAGGATAATCGTGATTTCGAAAATTTCAAGCTGAGTCTGATCTCGCAGGTAGGAATCGAATCTCCCGTTAACGAAGAACAGTTTTTTGCCTTAAAGGTGGAGGAAATCACAGAACAGATTTTTGCGCTGGCTGCTGTGCGATACCGCGAAAAAAACAAACGAATTGGTGAAAAGACCATGCCTGTGATCAAGGATGTTTTTGAACGGCAGAGCCAATACGAAAATATTGCCATCCCGATTACCGATGGCAATAAGGGGATGCAGGTTGTGGTAAATCTCAAAAAAGCCGTTGACAATGGTCCGCGCGAAGTAAGCCTTTCAATAGAGAAAAGCATTACACTGGGCCTTATTGACGATTCGTGGAAAGAGCATCTGCGTGAACTTGACGACCTGAAACAATCTGTTCAAAATGCGACTTATGAGCAGAAGGATCCACTCCTGATTTACAAGTTTGAGTCGTTTGAGTTATTCAAAACGATGGTTCAAAAGATCAATCGGGAAGTGATTTCATTTTTGATGCGTGCTGATATTCCGGTTCAGGATCCCGGCAGTGTGAAAGAAGCCCGTAAGCCACGCGGACTTGATCGTTCGCAAATGAAAGAAGAACGCTCCGATCTGCTTTCGCAGGCACATAGCAGAACGCAACAACAGGAGGTGACCCAACCAATTGTAGCTGAGAAAAAAGTAGGACGTAATGAACCCTGTCCGTGCGGAAGTGGCAAAAAATATAAAAATTGTCACGGAAAGGTTACTTCCAATGCCTGATTGCTTATCTTTGTGACAGGTGGGTTTTTTAAGTACACAATAAAATTCGATTCGGATGAAATCTGTGGTTTCTTTTTTGGCCTTGATTATGTTTCTGTTTTTATCGTCATGTGTCAAAAACAGACCCGAGGGTGAGGATGTGAAGGTGTTTTCCTATACTGATCCCATAGTGAACCCACCCGATGAGTTTATGGTTGTTTTTAATACCTCCTGGGTGGGCGATCGCGTTGCAACTGTTGAGTTTGATTCAAATGCTGTCTGGATGATCGAAAAACTTGGCGATGGCCGGATAAATCTTTTCATGAGTAATGATAGCCTTAATTTGCCTGTTACTTATGCAGATACATTGGGTTTGAGATCAGGAAAAGTTTACAGAATTATTGTGAACAATGTTTACACCAGCGAGTTCAATAATTTCTTTGTGGGGTTCGAAAAGCTTGATATTGCTTATGAGGGATTTGAACCGAAATTCTGATTTTGCAATTTCAAATTTCCTGGTGTCTATCTTTAGATGGCAGGTAGTTTTGTTGCTTGTTTGTTATTTCCCGCTTATTAAGGCTCAGGATGTAAAAAGCGAACGCCCTAAGCTGGGTTTGGTATTGAGCGGTGGAGGTGCTAAAGGTTTTGCACATATCGGAGCCATCAGGGTATTTGAGGAGGCCGGGCTCAAGTTTGATTATATCGGGGGCACTTCTATGGGTAGCATTATCGGTGGATTATACGCCCTGGGTTATCATCCGGATACCATGGTCAAAATAATTGGCAGGCAAAACTGGAACGCCTTGATGGCCGACAGAATACCACGCCGGTTTATTCCCATCGAAGAAAAGATTAACGCTGACCGCTTCGTAGCTACTTTTCCGATTAAAAGACGTAAACTACAGATGCGGATGGGTATGTATAATGGTCAGCTGATTGAATCCCTTTTAGCCCATTATACCAGTCAGTCGTACAAGCATTATTATTTTAAGGATTTTCCGGTTCCCTTTGTCTGCATTGGAGCTGATCTTGAGAATGGCTCTTCTGTATTGCTCGACAGAGGTGTGCTTCACAAGGCCTTGCGTGCCAGCATGTCAATTCCAAGTTATTTTACGCCTGTTCGCTTCAACGACCGGTTCCTGGTTGATGGCGGGGTTGTGAATAATTATCCGGTAGCCGATGTAAAAGCTATGGGAGCCGATGTGATTGTTGGAGTTGATGTTCAGTCAGGCCTGCGCCATCCTGAACAATTGAATTCGCTCGTGAAAATCATGAATCAGGTGGTTGCATTTTATCGGATGGAAGCCAATAAGCTGGGTGTTGAGCAAACGGATATTTATGTGAAGCCGGATTTGGGAGATTTTGATGTGATGAGTTTTAGTGACAACGATAGTATCATCAAGCTTGGCGAAGCTGCCGCACGTAAGGTGCTGCCACAACTGAAGCATCTTGCAGATTCGCTGGATCAGTTTGGGCCCGGGAAAACCCGAAAACTGGATGCCAAACCAATAGATTCGGTTTTTGTAACCTCCATACAATACCGGGGTTTGCAGAATGTTTCAAGCGATTTTTTGGAAGGTGCATTAAGGGTTGAGGCCCGCACATGGCTTAAGATTACCGATTTGAGTTTGGGAATCCTAGAGGCCTATGGCAGCGGCTTTTTCGAATCCGTACATTATCATTTTTTGCCTGATATCGAGGGTGTTGTATTAGTTGTGGAGGTGGTTGAAGCTAGTTCAGGTCTCCTGGGAGCTGGCATTCACTATGATTCTGATTACAAAGTTGCACTTCTGCTAAATGCTACCTTTAAGAATGTAGTGATCAAAGGAACCAAGCTTTTTGTGGATTTAAACTTAGGCGAAAATCCCCGTATTTCTGGTTTTTACCTAATCGACAGAGGTAGAAAGCCTGGTTTTGGATTGCGCCTCACCAGCTTCGGACTCGATTTTAATCAGTATAGCGAGAATAATGTGGTGGATGTTTTCAGTACTAATCAAAATAAAATTGAACTCTTCACTCAGATCAGCCGTAAAAATACCTTACAGTTTCGTACAGGATTTGAGTTTGAATACATCAAAATGGTCTCAAATCTTGACCCGGGTTTCACCAACAGCTATAATTCCTTTTTAACTGCCTTTGTTAACTGGCACGCCGACACCTACGACCGATCAAGCTTTCCTACGCGTGGAATTCAATTCAATTTAAAAGGAAAATTTATTGTTCCTGTAAAGCAAAATTGGGAGGATGATATTTTTTCAAATGCCTGGATGTTTCAGATGAGATTTGCAAAAAACTCTCCTGTTTCCAGAAGGAGTACCATTCGTACAACAATCAATGCTGGCTTTACTATCAAGGATAATCTCCCACCACCACAACATTGGTTTGTTCTTGGCGGCCAATCCTATAATAATTACTACGATGGTTTTATCCCTTTCACGGGTTTGCGTTTTATTGAACAGGCCGGATTGTATAATTTGGTTGGAAGCCTTGCCTGGCAATACCAGTTCCATCGCAAGTTTTACCTAACACTGAAATGGGATTTGGGTTACCTTTCTGATGATATAGAAGAAATGATGCGCGATCCGCAATTGATTTCCGGTTTTGGAATCACTGCAGGCTACGACAGCTTTATTGGTCCGGTTGAATTCAGCCTGATGGGTTCAAACCAAAGCAGTGGCATGATCAACTTCCTGAATATTGGTTATTGGTTTTAAAATTAACGAAAGATATGAAATACAAAAGAGTACTATTAAAATTGAGTGGCGAAGCCTTAATGGGCGAACAACAGTTTGGAATTGACCCGGCACGCCTGGAAATTTATGCAAACGAAATTGAAATGGCTGCGCAACAAGGTATTCAGATTGCCATTGTGATTGGTGGTGGAAATATTTTCAGAGGCCTGCAAGGTGCCAGTCAGGGTATGGATCGTGTGCAGGGCGATTATATGGGTATGTTGGCCACCGTGATCAATAGCATGGCTTTGCAGGCTTCACTTAAACAAAAAGGTGTTAAAACTGCATTACTATCAGGTGTTTACATTGACCGCATTGCTGATTCGATGAGTGCAAATAAGGCAATTGAATTGCTCGAAGACGGCCATGTGGTGATAATCAGTGGTGGCACAGGAAACCCTTTCTTCACAACGGATACAGCTGCTGCATTACGGGGTGTTGAAATCCAGGCCGAAGTGCTGTTGAAAGGAACACGTGTGGATGGTATTTATACCGCTGATCCGGAGAAAGATGCCTCTGCTACCAAATATGATCAGATCACTTTTGAGGAAGCCTACAGCAAGCAGCTAAAAGTGATGGATCTTACCGCTTTTACCTTGTGCAGCGAAAACAAGCTTCCAATCCTTGTTTTTGATATGAATAAGCCTGGCAACCTGTTGGCGGTGCTAAAGGGTGAGGCCATTGGAACCATAGTTACTTCCTGAGATTGATACTGCAGGCAATACAATATTTTAAGAAGAACTGGCCACTTCTACTGATCTTACTGGTGGCAACAATAAGCCGTTTGTGGCAGCTTGAGCGGGTTCCGTTTATGCACGATGAGTTTAGTGCCTTGTTTCGCACACAATTTGGTAGTTTTAATGAGCTAATCCGCATTGGGGTGGTCGAAAACGATTCGCATCCGGCCGGCGTACAGGTTTTTCTGTACTTCTGGGTAAAATTAATTGGCTTCAAAGAATTTTGGATCAAGCTGCCTTTTGCCTTGATGGGCATCGGCTCAGTTTATTTAGTGTATAAGATTTCTAATCAGTGGTTTAATGAGCTTTCTGCTTTGCTGAGTGCTGCTTTTTTTGCTGCTATACAATATGCGATTTTTTATAGTCAACTTGCCCGCCCATACGCGGCCGGACAGTTTTTCGTTTTGTTACTGGCCGCACAATCTTATGTATGGATTAATATTAAGGTCAGCCGAAAGCATATTTTCTTTTTTGGAATCACAGCGGTTTTGGCTGCTTTTATGCATGCTTTTAGCCTTGCGCAAGCCGGACTAATAGTAGTAACCATGCTCTTTTTTGTGCCTGCGCAAAACCGCAAAGCTTTGTGGCTGGCAATTTTGTTGGCTTTTGTAATTTACCTGCCGCATATTCCTGTTTTCTGGCATCAGCTCAAAGCAGGCGGGATAGGAGGATGGCTCGGGAAACCTGCTCCCGACTTCTTTTTCAGATTTGTGTTTTATGGATTTAACTATTCCTGGTATCTGTTGCTAATAGCTTTTGGATTCGTGTGCATCTCGTTGCTTGTCAGGCAGGGTTTGAGAACTATTCATCCAACTGCCCGCGGTATTGCAGTAATTTGGTTTCTGGTGCCTTTGCTGGTTGCCTGGTTGTATTCAGTTTATCGCACTCCAATTCTTCAGTTTAGCACACTTTATTTTTCGTTTCCTTTTTTGGTGATCTTCTTTTTTTCATTTATCAGTGCAGAGAGTTTTAAACCAAAACAGTATGGACTTTTAGTGATTGTGATGCTTGTTGCTGCTTTGGGTTCAACTATTTTTGAGCGACAATACTTTAAACTTATGCAGCATCAGGGTTTTGACCAGATTGCGCTTGAGATGAAGGCTGCCAGCGAAAAATATGCTGATCGTTTGGCTTTGGTTTCTCGGAATGCCACACCGGCCATGGGTGAGTTTTATCAGAAAAAGCAGGGGCTGGATGACGTAATGCGCTTTTCGAAGCACCAGACCATCCAGGATTACGGCGATTGGCTGCAGCATCAGGAAGCTGAAATTTTGGGTTTTGCCTGGACCGATTATGCACCTGTTGAGTGGGAGCTAATGTCGGCTGTTCATTATCCGCAGATGCTTGATGAGGATGCCTGGTTCAATGCTTATTGGAGGTTGGCGGGTAAAGCTCAACTTACTGATCGTAGAAATCGTCTTGTTGACATTCCCTTGTTACAAGATAGGTTTTTCGATTCTGAACGGATTTATGGCAATGCCTGGGTGCCTGATACATCGCTGATTAAGCGCAATACACAGATTTTTGGTGTGGCAGCCATATTGCATCATGACGAACCATTACAGGAATTACGGTTAGTGATAGAGTTGCGCGACAGCAAAACAGATAGTTTGTTGCATTGGCAGGCCGGCACAGATCTTTTGGCCTGGAGATCAGATACTGTCAGCATCTGGTTATCGGCCTTACGATTTTCGATGGTCACGAATGATACACAACAATGTATTATCCGTTCCTATCTTTGGAATGTTTCTGGCGAAAAATTTGAATTGGAGAAGGCGTATTTCTATACCCGTAAAGACCATCCATATATACTGGCCCTGATGGAGCCCCTCTGAGCTTGAGCACTGTATCTGTCGTCTGGTTTTTTGATAAGCAGGTTTTATAATAGTTGATCAAATTGTTTCCGAAAATTCTGTGATTTTACTTTTTGAACCACATTAACCGATGAAAAATATCTTGTATATTTGCTCATGGGTTCTTAAAAAACGAATGTTATGACCGAAGAAGTAGAGTTTATCCTGGAATCGGCCAAGGAGCATATGGAAAATTCGATTATGCACCTCGAGAAAGAGTTTACAAAAATCAGGGCAGGGCAGTCGAGTCCGGCCATGCTAAGTGGTGTGATTGTGGAGTATTATGGCACACATGTGCCCATTGAGCAAACCGCCAACATCAACACTCCTGATCCACGGCAGATCATTGTTCAGCCATTTGATAAAAGCAGCATTGGTGCCATCGAAAAGGCTATCATGGCTGCTAATCTGGGTTTTAATCCAAGCAACGAAGGCGACCTTATCCGAATCAACGTTCCTCCACTTACCGAGGAACGTCGCAAGGAACTTGTGAAGCGTGCCAAAACCGAAGCAGAGGATGCGAAAATCAGTATTCGCACTGCCCGTCGTCAGGCCAACGAAGAAGCAAAAAAGCTTGAGAAAGATGGAATACCGGAAGATATGATTAAAAAACTCCTGGATGATATCCAGGAACTTACGGATAATTTTAGTAAGAAAGTTGATAGCCTTTTCGAGAAGAAAGAAAAGGATATTCTAACTGTTTGATGAATAACCTAAGGTTTTCGTTTTTTTAACAAACGTAAAAGCAACAATGCCCCGTTCATCATAAGGCTCGAAGACGAAAGCGCATAGGTGAATAAGGAATTCAGGATGTTGGAAGGTGTTAAAGCAGTTCCAATATCCTGAACATGTTTCTGGATCAAAAGTTCGCTTTGTTCTAATTGTAGTTCCATGATATCCAGCTGTTTGTCCATTTCTTCCTTGTTGCGAACAGGCAACAAAGTTGAGTCTCCTGTTGGCTCCATTTTTTGTTGTTTCTGATGTAGTTTCCGGATGATTGGATCCATCAGCAGGGGTTCGCGGAAATAATAAATAATCAAGCCGAAGATCATGTACAACAAACTGATGATCAGAAAACCATGGTAATAAGTACCTATTTCGGAACCGTACCAGAACACAAAAGCAAAGGATAACATCAGCAAAATCATTGCAAAGATGCCTGCCAGTACAAGCATGGTTACCAACTGTGAAGCAAAATCTGACAATCGCCGGTTTAATTGCAATCCGGCATAGGCGATTTTTAAGTTGATGTATCGTTTGAGTTCGTTTCCGGCTTCCGAAATAGGTTTGGTGAAATTGTCCATAAATACTGAACTTAGGTTAAACCACTTTAACTTTTCGTGGTTTTCTTTTCTTTTGGCATTGCCTCAGCAATCTTTTCTTCGATTGCAACTTTCAGATGATCAATCTTTTCGGTGATGTCATCTTTGAACTCATTTGTTTTTTCTGAAATTTTTCGTCTTGTTTCAGTTCCTTTGTCAGGAGCAAATAAAACTCCTGCCACTGCACCAGCAACGGCTCCAACAAAAAGACCAGTTGCAAAGACGAAAAATGTTTTAGATCCTGAATCACTCATAATATTTAGTTTTTAAGGGTTTTAAACAAAGGTAATAAAAATTAACCAAATTTCAAAGTTAAAGTTTAACATGTTTGTCAGGATTTTGTTCGGTGGTTGCTTCCTTAGGGTGATCAATCAGCATGTTTTCCGTCAATGCCTTAACAAACTTGAGCTGACTCAGAAACTGCCTGGCTATTACCCTGATAATCGTATAAGTAGGAATAGCGATTATCATTCCGGCAACGCCAAAAACTTTTCCGGCCATGATGATGACCAGAAATATCTCGATCGGATGAGCCTTAACACTTTTAGAATAAATGATAGGTTGTAACAATATGTTATCTAGTAGATTAGCAATCACAAAGGTGCCAATGATGATTAAGGTAGTGATTAAAACAGCATCGTAATGTCCGGAACTGAGCACCGAAATAATGCCAAGTGTCACCCCAATTGAAGCTCCGATTATTGGACCAAGATAGGGGATGATGTTCATCAAACCGCCCAAAAAGCCAATTATGATAGCGTTTTGTACGCCAAATGCCGTCAGGGTTAGTGAGATAATGGTCATCATGGAGGCCAGCTCCAGCAGTATGCCCAACAGGTAACGTGTTAGCAAAATACGTGAATCGGTGAGCACAACCTGGACGTCTTTCACGTATAACTCAGGCGTGATAGCCATGATGATTGATCGCAGCAGGTTTGGGTCTTTCAAAAAGAAAAAACTGAGAAACAGTACAATAAAAATACCCATTAAAATGCTGGATGTTGTACTGATGAGATGACCAAAAAAGTTTGTGAAATGAGCCACATCTAACAATTGATTCAGTTGCTGTTCGAAAAACAGGTTAATGCTTTGATCAGCATTCAGCACATTGTAATCCACCAAAAAGGCATAAATCTTATTCAAAGGCTCCGAAAAATATGAACTCACAGCATCAGTATCGATATTGGCTATGATACGTGCCTGACTGCCAATGAGCGGGACGATAAACAAGATAAACAATGCAAATACCATAGCCATTGCAATCAGGCTTATGCCGGCAGCTAAAGCATTATTGATTTTGAAGCGATAGATATATATCTTTTCAAGACGGCTTACCAAAGGCCTGCCTAAAAGGGATAATACTGCCGAAATGATGATATAAGTAAAGATATCCGAGAAATACCAGGCCATGATAATCATGAGTATCAAACCTGTGAGTGGTTTCAGAAAACGGAAGAATGCATTCATAAAGATCAAAAAAAGTTTGGATAAAGATATAACCTTTATGGATTAATACAAATCATCTGTTAGATTCAGTTTGATTTGATTTTTTTTTGCTCTTAAGTTAAGTGAATTAGTAATAAGGTATAAACCGGATTTTATCCTCTTAGTATAATTGCGTTTCAGGAGGCACTTCGGCTGCGAAATTGTGGATTTCGCGACCTTTGATTTCGGTTGTTATCGTGAGATGGTTTGGGGCTTTGCGTCAGGTTTCCATCAAAAGGAAAAGGATGGTTTTGAACTACCGGAACCCTTTTGCCAATCAGCTTTTCGATGTCGCGGAGATTAACTCTTTCTTCTTGTTCGCAGAAAGCGATAGCCGTACCTTCGAGTCCTGCTCTGCCCGTACGCCCGATGCGATGAATATAGGTTTCAGGCACATCAGGAAGGTCAAAATTGAAAACGTGTGTCAGTTCGTCAATGTCGATTCCTCTGGCAGCGATATCAGTGGCTACCAACACCCGCAGGCTTCCTTTTTTAAAATCACTGAGGGCAGCTTGCCTGGCAGTCTGGCTTTTGTTGCCATGGATGGCGGCAGATTTCACCTGCATCCCCAAAAGGTATTTCACCACGCGATTGGCTCCGTGTTTTGTTCTGGTAAATACCAGTGCAGTAGGAATGCTTTGCTCTTCTAGCAAATGATGCAGTAGTTTGGGTTTATCTTTTTTATTGGTATGATAAAGCCGCTGTTCAATTTTATCTACCGTTGAAGTAGGAGGTGTGACTTCCACTTTAACAGGAGATTGAAGCATGGATTGAGCCAGTTTTTCTATTACCGGCGACATCGTAGCTGAGAAAAACAGCGTTTGTCGTTTGGCCGGCAGATAGGCAATCACACGTTTCACATCGTGGATAAAGCCCATATCGAGCATGCGATCTGCTTCGTCCAATACAAAGGTTTCCAGGTGGTGTAATTTGATATAGCCCTGGCCAATCAGGTCGAGCAGCCGGCCCGGGGTTGCCACCAGCACTTCAACACCGCGGCTAAGCGCCCTTACTTGAGGAACCTGCGAAACACCACCAAAAATGACCGTATGTTTCAGCCTGGTAAATTTACTGTAAGCCTTAAAGCTTTCGTCTATTTGTATCGCCAGTTCACGTGTTGGCGTAAGTATGAGTGCACGAATGCCTTTGTGCGATTTTCTGTTGTTATACATATGTTGAATGATCGGTAGGGCAAAAGCGGCTGTTTTGCCTGTTCCGGTTTGGGCACAGCCCTGAATATCGCGTCCGGCTAAAACCACCGGAATAGCTTGATGCTGAATGGGAGTAGGAGTATTATATCCTTCAGCAGTGAGTGCCTGAAGAACAGGTTCTATAAGATTGAGTTTTTGAAAAGTCATGAAATTTGAAGTAAATGGAGCCGGAAAAGACGTTGCATTTTCTGCGCCGGCAGTAAGATTTTAAATTGATTACGGCTAACAACCTGCCGTTTTCGTAATGGCTACGAAGCGGCAAAGGTAGTTTATTAATTGATGTGAATGGGTTTTTTTATGACGACACAATTATCCGACTCATTTAGCTAAAAAAAAATCCTGAACGACAAGCAGTTATTCAGGATTTAATGCATTCCGGAAGGATGAATGATTTAGCTCATGATTTCTTCCATTAATAAAGGTATAATTGCCTGGAAGCAAGGAGTATTCATCTAAATTGATGCGTTGCTGAAAGTTAATTCCTTCGACACCAAATCATCAACAACATGAAAAAAATAAATGCTTATTTGGATTACTCCCGTAAAATTTTTTCCAGTTTTTTTCCTTTTGCCAGTTCATCAACCAATTTATCCAGATACCTGACCTGTCGGGTGAGTGGATTTTCAATTTCTTCTATCCGGTATCCGCAAATGACGCCTTTGATGAGCGGAGCGTTTGGATGTAAATGGGCTTGCTTAAAGAATGTTTCAAAGGTGGCATTGTCATGAATCAATTCCTGAAGTTTATATTCATCAAAGCCCGTAAGCCAGGTAATCACCTGATCCAGTTCGGCTTTGGTTCGGCCTTTACGCGTTACTTTTGTGATGTAATGCGGGTAAACAGAAGCAAAAGTCATTCGGGCAATGCGTTCGTTATGATCAGGTGTGGTTTTCATTTGAATTTGATGTTTTTTAATTGAGGTGAACTTTTCGTATGATTTTAAGATCGGCTTCAAATCACATCGCAACCATTTTCAGAAGTGTATTCCAGTTTCGTGTGGTGATATTTTTGCCAAAAATATTTTCGAGGACTTTCATTCCATCCGGTGTTTTGGTTTTCGATAGATCCAAAACACTGCAAATGCAATTCATGTGGATTGAAATGATTTCAAATCCCCCATCATCGCTACGGTATGGAAGGGGCTTATCTGTATGAGCGCTTGTTTTTAAAAAGCTTACATACAGCCGTAAATCCGTATGAAGGGAGATGGCTTCGAAAGGGTTTTTCTGCACCAACTCAAGTATTTCGTTTTTTGGCTTTAAGATCAAGGGAATCGAAAACTTAAATTGCTGATTTAGATGCGTTTCAATTTTTGATTCAAGTTCCTCAATGTTAGATTGGTCGGTTTCAAAAACCGTATTACCGGAATTGAGTAGTGTTTTCACATTTGCGAAACCCATGTCAGTCAGGATCTGCCGAAGTTCAGCCATGGGCACTTTGTGATGCCCACCTACGTTGATCCCTCTTAAAAAGCCCAGTATTGTTATTTTTTCGGTATTTTTCATATGAATCAGTTTGTAACTTAGCTTGTTAGTTTTTCGAAGTCATTTGCATAAAAATGAAACTCAAAACTAATCAAATTATTTTTTCTGTCTGGTATTTAGAATCTCATATTAAAGACTGTTGCTGTCAGCTAAATATGTTTTAGTCCTTACAGAACATGAGGGTGTTCTATTCCAAAGATTGAGCGTTTTTATGTGAATTTTTCCAGACAACAATGATTTTCAGTCTTAGTTTGACTTTTACTTATAAATTGTAACAGCCATATAGCCAGAAGTCAGATTTGAATTTTTTTACTTCTCAGCCTCAATGCATTACTTATGACAGAGACAGAGCTGAAGCTCATGGCCAGAGCAGCAATCATGGGTGAGAGCAGGATTCCGAAAAACGGGAAAAGCACCCCGGCTGCAACAGGCACTCCAATGGTGTTGTAAACCAAGGCGAAAAACAGGTTTTGTTTGATATTTTTCATCACTGCTTCGCTTAAGTTGCGGGCTTTCACGATACCATGCAACTCACTTTTTACAAGCGTAATCATAGCACTTTCGATGGCTACATCTGTGCCCGTGCCCATGGCAATTCCCACATCGCTTTTGGCCAATGCGGGTGCATCATTGATGCCATCACCAGCCATAGCTACAATCTTGCCTCTATTCTGAAGTTCTTCTACTGCCTTAAGCTTGTCTGCGGGTAACATATTGGCTTTAAAGTCTGTAATTCCCAGGGCTGAGGCGACGGCCTGTGCAGTGTGGTGGTTGTCTCCGGTTAGCATAACTACCTCAATGCCTTTGTTTTGCAAGGCTTTGATGGCTTTGGCACTATCAGTTTTAATTTTGTCGCTGATCACAACAAAACCAACAACTTTATTTTCCACGGCAAGATACGAAACTGTTTTTCCTTGTTTCTGATAGGCAGTAGATTCGCTTAGGTTTCTTGTGTTTAGAATGGCTTGACAGGATTCCATCATTTTTAAGTTACCTAAGGCAATTTTTTTGCCGTTTACAATACCTTCCACACCTTTTCCGGTTATTGCATTAAAATCCTTTACATTTAAAGGCTCAACACCCTGTTCATTTCCATACGCTATGGTTGCGGCAGCCAATGGATGTTCGCTGTTGCGGTTGAGCGATACAATATACTGCAAAACTTCACTTTGATCCATCTGTTCGTCAAAGGTTCCAAGCTTTTCCACTGTTGGTTTTCCTTCTGTGATGGTTCCGGTTTTATCCACGATAAGTGTGGTGACTTTATTCATTTTTTCGAGGGCTTCGGCATTTTTAACCAGTATGCCCTGTTGAGCTCCCCGTCCCACACCTACCATCACCGACATAGGAGTAGCTAATCCGAGGGCACACGGACAGGCAATGATCAAAACAGCCACTGCATTGATGATGGCATATCCGTAAGCAGGTTCAGGTCCCCAGATGGCCCAAATGATAAAAGTAATTATTGAAACCAGCACAACGATTGGAACAAAGTAGGCTGAAACTTTATCAGCCAGCTTCTGGATAGGAGCGCGACTTCTGCTGGCCTCATTCACCATCCTGATGATCTGTGCCAGAAGGGTGTCACTCCCAACCTTTTCTGCCTTCATCAAAAATGTCTGGTTGCCATTGATGGTTCCGCTGCTTACCTGATCGTTTACTGATTTGCTTACCGGGATGGGTTCGCCGGTTATCATTGATTCATCAATACTGGTGTTTCCTTCAACAACAGAGCCATCCACAGGAATTTTTTCGCCAGGTTTAACTTTCAGCAAATCGTTCGTTTCAATTTGATCAATCGGAACTTCGACTTCCTTTCCGTTAACTATTTTGGTGGCTTTGTTGGGTGCAAGTTTAAGCAGTTCTTTCACGGCTGAATTGGTTTTGTTATGTGCCCTGGCCTCAAGCAACTGACCCAGGAGAACAAGCGTCAGGATTACGGTGGCTGCCTCAAAATACAGATGCACTGTGCCTGCATCGGTCTTGAATTGGTCAGGAAAAATATCGGGAATCAACAAGCCGAATAAGCTGAAAAGCCAGGCTACACCGGCTCCCAAACCTATGAGGGTAAACATATTTGGGCTTCTTCGAAGCACACTGCTGTAAGCCCGCTGAAAGAACATCCAGGTGGCATAAAAAACAACAGGAATCGACAGTCCAAATTGAATCCAGTTCCAGTATTTCAGATCAAATAAGTTATACAAAGGATTGTAAGCCAACATATCACTCATCGCGATGATAAAAACTGGCAGGGTGAAGCCCAGCGCAATCCAAAATTTACTGAGCAGCTTTTGATAGTTTTTTTCTTCAGCTGTGAGGTCAGGTTTAACGGGAACCAAATCCATACCGCAGACGGGGCAAGCTCCTGGCTTATTTTGCACTACCTCAGGATGCATGGGACAAGTCCACTCCGCTGAAAGATTACGATTGCTTAGGTTTTGCTCCTCAACAAGGTCCATTCCGCAAACAGGACAGTCGCCGGCTTTGTTGTAGGTTTTATCGCCTTCGCAGTGCATCGGGCAGTAGAATATCCCTGTTCCATTGGACACTGCTGATGGATGATGCTTTTTATTTACAAGTCTTTCTTGCTCAGGGTGATGATGGCCATGATGTTGATGCTCCATTTCATTTATTGGATGGATATCGTATTGACTGTCTTGTAAGGCTTCCTGAAGTCTTTCGAAGGGGACAGCTGTTTCCGTTTCGATAAGAGCTTCAGCCTCTTTGAGGTCAACAAATACATTTTTTACGCCAGAAACTTTTGAAAGGGATTCTTCAACATGCGTGCGACAACCATTGCAAGACATGCCGGAAATGTAATATCTGTGTTTCATGTTTTTATGCTTTAAATATTATCCAAAGATCAGCAAAAACATGCGGTTGTGTGTTACACAATTATGGAAGTAAGTTGTAAGATTTAGAGTTCGTCCAGCGGTTTCCTTTTGATGGGGCGAAGTTTTTTGAAATGACTTGGCGAAAGGCCGGTGATCTTTTTGAACTGATTACTCAGGTAGGCTACCGATGAATAGTTTAGCTGAAAAGCAATCTCGCTCAGGCTAAGTTCGTCATAGATAAGTAATTCTTTCACTTTCTCAATTTTTTGAAGGATGTGATATTTTTCAATTGTCATTCCCTCCACTTCCGAAAACAATTTACTCAAAGTGCTGTAATCCTGGTAGATTTCTTTGCTTAGCAGCTCAGAAAGTGTGATGGTAAGCTTGTTGTTTTTGTTTTGAATCAGTTCGGTGATCAGGTTTTTGATCTTCTCAATCGTGCGGGCTTTTTTATCGTTTAAGAGTTCAAATCCCAGGGGTTGCAACACCTGCACAAGTTTTTCCCTTTCCAAAGAAATGTCATTTTCCTTAAGCAAAACTTCACCCAACTCAACTTGCAAAGGTGTAAGACCTATTGATTCCAGTGCCGATTTTACGGCCATGATACAACGGTTGCAAACCATATTTTTGATGTAGAGTTTCATTTTTCCTATGTCTGGATTTCTTGTATGTTCGTCAAAAATAAGATTTTCTGAGGTAATATTTCTTTAAATTTGAATGCTGGTTTCCAGATTAAGATTACAAAAATTGCGTCCATTCCGAAAAGTCAATTTGCCCCTAAATCTCCCAAGGGAGACTTTCTAAAACTGCTGATTTTTAGCTTTCCCCTTTTCGGAGTGGACTCAAATATTGAAAAATAAACAGGGACAAATTAAAGCATGAAAAATGATGCATGAAGGGGAAGTGCAATGTGGTTAATTAACTGTTTTCTAACATTTTGCGGGTTACGAAACAATCATTTGGTGATTAAATATTTGTAAAACCCACAGACAAACCGGATTAGAAATGTTCTGAATGGCTAACATTTATCCATCAATTGAGCCTGACTGATGCTTTCTGCCGAAACCTAATGCTTTTAAATCCCGAAGGTTTATTTTGCCTGCTTGTTTTTGAGCTTTTCCCAGATTGATTTTACGTTGTTTTCCCCGTCAAAATAGGCTTTTTGGGTGTCTTTATCAAAGATTTCCATTGCGGGCAGGATATTAATTTTTCCAGCATCAGGGTATTCGCTGATATCGGTGCCAAAAAGTGTTCTGATATCGAGATAAGTGCAGGGTTCAGTGCTGTGATTATAGAACTGATGCGCTCCTGTCGGACCCATTTCAAAAAAAACCATATCACCCTGTTCCAGCACCTCAAAGCTTTCAGGGCTTCGCAAAGTCATGCTGCCAGACAATACCAGCATAAACTCTTCTGCATGACGATGAAAATGATAGGGAAAAGAGAATTTTCCGGGATCAAGTTTTCGGATATCGAAAATCAGGTTTTTTGATTCAGCCTCCACGGATAACCTGGGGAAGGCGGTCGCTATGCGAAATTCATCCGGTACGTCTTGATTTGATTGGAAAGCGAGATTTGATTTTCTGAAAATTTTAGCCATTGTAGATTATTTTTTGCAGTTTATAACGAAAAAATGCTGCCTAATGGTATGACAGCAAGCAAATTCTTACAATCCGAATCGGAGATTTCGAACAATTTTTCAGAAAACTAATTCATGAGCATAAGTTGAAAAGAACAGATTTAGTCTCATTGGCAAGAAACAAAAAAAATGTAGCAACAATCAGCGTATTGAATACCTCCTGAATTTTATTCAAAATTCATTTGCTATGGCATTCAATTGTTTAGCCTGCTTGTTGCTACACTTGAGTGGCACGTATTTTTTTTATCTGCCGAATTTATAGGCAACTGAAACACCGACTACACGATGGCTTTGTTTGGCACCATTGTCAGTATAAGATGAAACATTTGCCAGGCCAAGATTGTAAGATACACCTACTTCAATGGCGTTCAGTGCAAGGCCGGCTCCAATAGTAAGACCAAAATCAAGTCTTTTTAGATCGTCATCATCACCTGAACCCCATTTGACATCATTATCTTCGGAAATATCGCCGTCTTCATATTTATATTTCCCACTTAATCCCATGCTGAGGTAGGGGCCGAATGTGCCATAAATTTGAGCACCTCCAACATCAAAGGTAGTTCTGGCAGTTAATGGGATATCAATGTAAAGCAGATTTGCATTAAATTTTGCATCCCCTTCACTAATTTTATAACCTTTGGTCGAAAGCAACAGCCCTGTTTCAAATGAAACCATGTCTGAAAACGGGAATTCAGCTGTGACACCAACGTGAAAGCCAGGTTTCATTTTAAAATCATCGCTGTAGGTGTCATCATCATCTTTTGCAAGCATATTTGATAAGTTCAAACCTGCTTTAACGCCAAAAGTTTGGGCAATGGTTTCGGTGGCTGCTGAAAATGCAAATACCAGAATAAGTAATTTGATTAAGTTTTTCATTATTGTTTTCTTATTGTTTCCCTACTCGTAAGGCTTTTCGGTTTCGCCCCGTTTTTTTATCGTGGTAGCTGGTCTCCACTATGTTTTTTAAAAATCGTTTGAATTGAAACTTGGGTCGTTAGCCCTTTGATAACTGCTGTTTTTTTTTTTTGATTGTTTTTCAAAAATAGATAAATTTTGATTGATACAACAAATAAAAGGTAAAAAAAACGTTGATTTGGTTGATCTTATGACTAAATTTCAATGCGATCTGATTAAAGCCTTATTTGTTAATACCTGAATCATAGTTAAATATCATCTGATAAGACACAGTTTTTCAACTGTTGAATTTTTAGAAATATTCAGAGGGAGTTTTGTAAAAAACGGTAGTTGGTCCATATTAAAAAGTTCATTGGACTGATAGATTTCGATCAACTGAATCAATGGTGTTTTTTCAAAACTGGTTCTTTACAAAAGTGTCAACAAAAACAAAATTAGGGATTGCCCGCATCGTAAAACTGCTGATTATTATTCTTTACAGTTTGAAATCCTTGCAGAAAAGATCTTGCATAAAGGTCCATCTTACTCACCGTATCTTTTAATTCAGTAGCATATTCATGCAGATCTTTTTCGTTGTATCTATATAATTTACTGTTGTTCGAAATATCGCCTATTAAAAACCAATTCTTATCAATCACACCAAACTTGTCATTTGCATTGATCAGCGCGTATTTTCTGGTTTCCCTGAAAAGATCAATCCCAAATGTATTGTTATAATAGGGCAGTTGCAATAAACCCATAATTGACGGGAAAACATCCATCTGACTTGCAGGCTTATCATAAACTTTGTGATTGGTGATAAGGTTGGGTGCGTAATAGAGCAAAGGCGTATGATGATAGGCAATCGACATTTCATAGAGATTATCCATCGGGCTGCCATGATCAGCAATAAAAACAAAAATAGTATTATCAAACCAGGCTTCGGATTTTGCCATTTGGATAAATCTTCTCAGCGAGAAATCAGCATATTCAACGATTTGCTTTTTTGTTTCACTCGATTTTGGGGCAAAGTAATCCGGAATATAGTACGGGCCATGATCGCTTGCGGTTAGAAAAGTAGCAAAAAATGGCTGATTCTTATTGTTTAATTGATTTAATATTGGAATTGAAAATTCAAACATATAATCATCCGGAACGCCCAGCGTGGTTTTGATCATATCTCGCGGATAGTCTGCCTTTGAAATGACACGCTGACAGCCATTGGCTTTTAAAAAGCCTTCAACATTGTCGAACTGTCCATCGTGGGTAGTGAAGTAAATCGTTGAATACCCTTTGTCGAGTAGCGTTGAATAAATGCCGTTATACCTTTGCATCGAAGATTCCTTCATCGGGTGTTGCCTGAAAATAGCCGGAAAGGAGAATAAAGTGCTAAAAACACCATTCCTGGTATGTATGCCGTTCGTAAAGGCATTCTCAAAATAATAACCGCAATTTGAAATGCTATCCAGAAAAGGGGTAAGACTATCAGGGTTTCCATGTCTGCTCATTTTAGCAGCACTCATGCTTTCCATGATGATCAGGATAACATTGTGTTTGGTGTTTTTTATTGTATCAAAATTTACTTCTCTGAGTATTGGATAGTTAGCATTTGGCTGAGTGATATTCAGATATGATTGAATATTTGAGATTGATAAATCATTATCTATCAGTGCTATGGATTTGTTTTCTGCCTTTTGTGAATCCAGATAGCTTCTGATAAGTGTGAAATTCGGATTGAGACCCAACTGATTTAAAAAAGGATTGTTGCCAAAATAAGCAGTACCTATTCTGATTGGTGATTTTTCTTCGATGCGACCCCGAATGCCCAGAAATATCAGACCTGTCATTAAGATTGAAAGGCCGATTGTAACATACAAATTGTTAGCAGGCAGTGCAGATTTAAAAGTCTTGAAAAATCTATTGATGAGTTTTATAAATATAAATATTAGTGCTATCAGCGGTATGATAATAATCCAATATAAAGGTTCTTGAAATATCATCTTAATTACAAAAACAGGGCTGTCAATCCATTGAAATGCAGAAATTGAGAAGCGGGAGAAAAATTGGTTGAAGTAAGGTATATCAGCTGCACAAACAATAAATGTTAACGAGAAAATCAGTATCAGAAAAATTTTGGTGAAAGCTGTTAAAGTCCGGCTAATGGCTGATTTACTTTTGATAAATTGATTCGCAGTAAGGATCAGAAATGGCAATAAAATAACATAACTGGCAATTACAATATCAAACCTTATTCCCATCGTAAAAGCCCGAACAATATCATAAAAGCCTGAATCTCCTATTCTTTCCAGTTCAGTGGTAAAAAGCAGAACCCTGAACAGAAAAAAAATCAGGATAACGATGAGATATATTTTTAGAAAAAGCTGTATTGTTGCGGGTATTCTTTTTGTCATTAACCTAAGCATTAGTTGTGGCTATGCCAAACAAGAAACAAAAATATTAAAATTTCGTTATCATTATGTAAATATTAGATTTTCAGAATGTTCTTTTGCTAAATGTAGAACTCTGAGAGATTTTCTGAGGTATCTCGAGCGGATCTCATTGAGTTGAATTCCTTAGTTGAGGGAGGATTTTACGAAAATAATTGAGCAGAATAGGAGGAGTTTAAGGAATTTGGGTGATGCTATTATGTAAACAGCAAATAATCAGTTTGATAGAGAGGAAGCGGGATAAACTCAGGTCACAGGCTTTCCTCACAATTTATTGTCAGCGTATTGAATTCATTGTGATTCCCAACATTTATGCTGGAAATCAGTATTTATTGTAACGCTGCTTTATTCCATTGTCACGTCTTTCAGCACTTGTCTGTATGCGTTAAAGATATTTGCCCGCGATACAAAACCTACGTATTTGCCATTGTCGATCACCGGAAGATTGAAATAGCCGGTCTTCCTGAATTTATCCATCACACGCTCCATGGGTTCATTTGTTGAGACCTGTTCTTTGGCCTGCATCATATAGGTGGTGATGGGTTCCTTGTATTTGTCCCGGTTAAACATGTCTTTGCGCACATCATCCATATCAACCAAACCGATATAGGTATTGTCGGCTTCCACCACCGGAAAAATATTACGTTTCGATTGGATGATGAGCTTCGTAAGATCTCCCAGATTAGCTTCCGGACTGATGGTAAGCAAATCTGTATCAATTACTTTTTTCACATTCAGCAAGGTGAGCACAGTTTTGTCTTTGTCGTGCGTCAGCAGATCGCCGCTTTCGGCCAGTTGTTTGGTGAAGATGGAATGCGGACTAAAGATTTTCACAGTAAAAAAAGCAATGGCCGTACTCAACATCAATGGCACAATTAGCTCGTAGCCGTTGCTCATCTCGGCAATCAAAAAGATCGCCGTAAGCGGAGCATGAAGCACGCCGCCCAGCACAGCCGCCATGCCCACCAAAGTAAAGTTGCCTTCGTGAATGGGATGCAGGTAGCCAATTTGATTGATAAATTTTGCCAGAGCAAACCCGGTGAGGCCACCCATCACTGCTGCCGGCGCAAAAATACCGCCAATACCTCCAGCTTCTGTCGTAAGGGCCGTGGCAATCACTTTGAGTAGAACCAGAAAGACAATAAAAAGCAGGAAAACCCACCAAACGTCTTTGAACGCAAACAAAAAGGTGTTGTTAAGCAATTGGTCGGCATTTCCATTCATAATCAGCTTGATGGCCGCATAGCCCTCTCCGTATAGTGGTGGGAAGATAAAAATCAAAAGGCCCAGTGCCAGGCTGCCAATGATAAGTCTTTGATATTGGTTTCCAAACTTACTGAATCGCCTTCGAATAGCATGATGTATGCCGCTATAGTAAAGCGAAACCAAACCACTGAGTACACCTAAAATCACATAAAAATGCAGGTCGTAAATCTCGAAAGGCTGGGTGATTTCGAAATGAATTAATATTTCATCGGAGAGGAGCAGCTTTGCCGTGATAGCACCTGTAACAGAAGCAATCAGCAATGGAATTATGGATGCCGTAGCCAGATCGAGCATCAGCACTTCCAATCCAAAAACAACAGCAGCAATCGGCGTGGTAAAGATGGAGGCCATTGCTCCAGCAGCGCCACAGCCGATAAGTAGGATGGTGTTTTTGTAATTCAGGCGTAACCTTTGTCCAAGCCCCGACCCAAGTGAAGCCCCTGCTGCTATAATCGGCGACTCCAGCCCGATTGAACCTCCAAAACCTGCAGTGAAAGAACTGCCCAGAACGGATGAGAAATATTTATGCCAGCGCATCTTGCCATCAAGGCACGAAATCACATACAAAATGCGCGGAATACCATGCTCGGTGTGATCCTTAAGCAGGTAGCGGACAATAAAAACTGTGATTACGATACCAACGCCAGGATACAAAATATACCACAGATTCTCAGACGATTTATCAAAAAAACCCGTGAGCAGTTCTTTGATGTAATATACAAAACTCTTGAGCAGAAATGCCGACAGTCCGGCCAGCAGACCAACCACAACGCTCAGCACAATCACAAAATAGCTGTCCTGGATATGCTTAACACGCCACACTATGAAACGCGAAAAAAGTGACGGCTGTTTCATGGCTGATTTTTGGTTTACCTTTTCAACAAAAATAGCAGTTTCTTTTGAAAAAGAAGGCAGAAAACATTTTTGTTAAAACTATTGTCCGATAAATTAAAATGTAGTCCTTGGGAACTTTTCATCAATTTCTAACACATTGATTACACACATTTTGTCCCTAACGAAACTGTCCCGGTAGGGACAAAATGTGGGTAGAATAAAAAGTTACCCCTGATTAGCCCGAGTCCCGTAAGTACGGGACGGCAATATTAAAGCGATTGAGCGTTTTTATGTGATTTTTACCGGACAACAGTGTTTAGTCAACCAACAAACTTAACCCAGGCTTTTTTTTGCCTCTGCACTCTATACAAGCCAGAGCTTTTAATTCTGGATGCTTTTCTTTCAAATTTTTAACAGAATGACTTCAAGCTGTTGGTATATAAGATGATACAATGCAATATCCTTTTCAAAAAGTGATGCTTTAGGCCTTTTGGTAATTTGTGGTTTTGCCACAATAACTGTAAAACCTATTTTCGCGACGAAAGACATTTCGTTTATTATTCACTTAAAACTTGTTATCATGACATTAACTCGAAAATTTTTAATGCTTACTGTCGTTTTTACATTTATGTTTTTTGGATTTGTGGTGCAGGCTCAGGTGCAATCACAAAGTCTGCAGAAGAAGATGCAGAATCAGGAAAAACAACAGATTTCAGATTCAACGCTTCAACAGTTTGCCGGTGCGCTCAAAGTTGTTCAAGCTATGAACAAGGACGTACAAAAGGAGATGGGCGAAACGGTTACAGAAGCCGGAATGGAAGTTGAGCGTTATCAGGAAATAGCCCTGGCCAGTCAAAATCCGGATGCAGAAGTTGACATGACAGCTGAAGAACAGCAAAAAGTAAAACAGATTAATCAGGATCTGCAACAACTTCAGATGAAAGTTCAAACCGAAATGCAGTCAGAGATCACCAAACAAGGCCTCACAGTTGAGCGCTATCAGGAATTGGTGACAATCATTCAAAGTGATCCCGCACTTATGCAGCGCTTTCAGCAAATTATGCAGAATTAAAGCTGCCATTTCTACCTGGAATAGCATCTAAAAAACGCAGCCAAAGCAAACTGATAAAGCAGCAAACGTGAAGCCGTGAAATTGCTATAGCTTTTGGTCCCGTTGAGCAGGAGCGTTGGCTCATTTCAACTTAATAAACCTGGTTTTAGTATTGTTAGATCATAGAATAATGACAAAACAAATCAACAAACCTGCCTGCCGACTGAAAAGAGGTAGGACAACAAATCAACAATCCCGTAAACCCTCTCCTCAAAGACCCACTTCCAGACTAAACTTAAATCCAAAATTCTTGCCCACTTCATCATATCCGTAGGGGCCGAAACGGTAAAATGTTCCTAATCCAATCTTCAGGGTCGGCAGTTTCAAGAGTCTGTGTATCAGTAGTCCACCTTCGTAAAAACCATGTTCCATTGTATTGTAGCTTATTCCTTGATGCAGCTCAGGATGTTCAAGGCTTCCGAGCCCGATATTCAAAGCCAGAGCAAATTCTGGTTCAAATTTATTCTTACGCAGTAGCAACTTTCCAAAGTTGTGGGTCAAAAATAGTGCTCCAAAGCGGTCTGAAAGAAATTCGTTTGTTCGCATGGTGCCAAAGCTCTCGGGAGCATAAAGTGCAAATCCACGAAAAGTACCAGGTGCATTAAAAAGTTCTGTTGCCGGAAGCAATTCATCAGCTATACCACCCAGCAGACTGATAGTTGTTGTGCCGAAATAGGGTGTAAAAAAACTGTAATTGGTTTTCAGCTCAATTTTTTCTCCCTTGAAACCACCATCGAATAACTGATTGCTAAACTGTGTATAACGCAGCCACACAATGGGATAGTCAGAGCCAAGAGATATAAGGTTACGGGTGGTTTGCATAAATTTCTCTTTTAGGGCAAAACGGCTCTCTAGCTGTATCTTGGCAAAACGAAAATCTTTTTTAGGATTTTCATCAGCCATAAACTGATACAAATCCATTGCGGTTTTCTGCTCTGATATCAACACAATTTTCCAGTTGAAATGCCGCAGTGCCCTGAATTGAAATCCGGCAGTGGCAGAACGACTCATATCCATATTGTTGATATAAAAAAGTCTGTAATTGTCAGGTGACCAGGGGTTTTCGCTTTCGCTAAACATGGCAAAGCCTCCACGTTCAACAGCCTTATAATGGTAATCAAGCCATAAGCCTGTGCTCTGGGTTCGGTTGAAATAGGTGTTGAGTTTCAGCCCGTATTTCGCTGTCTGATCGCCAAAACCATAGCCCCAAAAACCTGACATCCTGAACTTTCTCGAAAATTTGTCATTGGTCTGCAAACCAAGCCCCAGGTAAACACCTTCATAATCATTAAAACGGATAAGCTCTTTCAGGTTCAGGTCCAGCTTGTTAATAGGAATTTTTCCGGTCAGCAGGGTTTCAAAACTTTTGGCAATGCGGTCGAATTGGTTGGCTTTGCCCAGTGAATCCATAAAGCGGTATGTTTCAATTGTCCGCTCATTAAGGCTGTCGATACGATGCTGCAACCAAAAGTCAGCATCTTTTTCGGTGGCATCGGTGGCAACTTCAATATCGATATGCGAAAACTGCCTTTTAACCAGTTCAGGATTCAGCTGAATATCGCGTAAATAACTTTTTCCGATACCAATCATCGGATAATTGCGATCTTCCTCTGCCATCACCGCATTGCTGAGTAAGATATTGGTGTTGAGCTGAACAGGAAACCACTGCCTGCCTTCAATTTTATCGTACATCTGCTGTATCTCAATACTGAAGCCTGTTTCTTCGCGATCGGGTTTGGCGGTAATGTTCTGAATGGCCCAGCCATCGGAGCGTATGTTCATCACGCCTTTCAAGCCGTCGAAATTGGTGTTGCGCAGCGGCCTGAACGAAATGGTATAGAGCGTATCTTTTTCATTCACTACATTTTGTTGCTCCAGGATAAAAAGGTATTTGCGCTGGCTGCCCTTGCTAATTGGGTTGATGTAGTTTTTGTCAGCGATACGAATCGTCTCCTGATAAAAGCTCCGGCTTTGAATTTGTGCCATTAAAAAGATAAAGATGGGATCCTGAAAACCAGAAATCTTTGTCGCCAAAACGTTTTCGTAATTTCGGTCGGGAGCCATGAATTTTCGTTCCGTAACAGTTTCCATCATAAACAGATCGCGCTGGCGCAGAAATTCGCGGGCTTTATGATTGGTGTCGGAAACAATTGTATCAGTTGGCTCTTTTTGCACATAATTCAGGGTGTCGATGGTCAGCACCATTTTATCATAAGCAGTATAGGCAAAGGATGAAAGCTTCTCGGGATTGTTTTTTGCCTTGTAAAGTAACACGCTGTCGATAATCCGATGTGCCGGATTGATGCCGGGGCGCACCACTACTTCTTGCAGGTCGATGCTTTGCGCTTGTAAATAGATCATGAGGGTTTTGGGATGGCTCTCGAAATGCTGTTCATAAGCCTGATAGCCCACATAGCTCATCCTGAGCTGATACACAGGCTCGCTGCTTATCAGGTGAAATTTACCATCGATATCAGTGGTGCCGCCAAATATTCCATCATTCAGCACGATGTTCACAAAAGGAAGGGCTTCATCGGTTTTGCTGTCTTTTACCAGTCCTTTCAGCTCATATTGCTGCGCCTGCGCGATGCCGATGCTGAACATTAAAAACAGCAGCAGGAAAATGATTTTTGATTTCAACTGCATCACACTGCGAAATAAGCTTTCAGGGTTTCCAGCGTATCCTGCCCGGTGATGATATCCTGCGCCACCTCACCTTCGTGAAGCACCACAATGCGATCGCACACTTCGGCAATATGATTCAGGTCGTGACTGGAAATCAGGAAGGTAATTCCCTTGGTTTCCTGCATTTTTTTGATCAGCTTTACCAAGCGGCTCTGTGTGGTAGGGTCGAGGCTGTTGAAAGGTTCGTCAAGTACTACAATTTCCGGGTTGCCCATCATGGCTGCTGCAATTCCGGTTTTTTGCTGGTTGCCCATCGAGAGGTTTCGGATAAGCTTTTTGCGACCCAGCACCTCTCCATTGAAAAATTCCTGCATGCTTTCCAAAAAGGCTTCAATATCGCCTGTGCTCATGCCTTTTGTTTTGCCAACAAAATTGAAATACTCCTCCGGACTCAAAAAGTCGATCAAAAATCCCTGATCGAGGTAGGAGCCAAGCTGATGCTTCCAGTCTTCACTTTTTGCTACATTTTTGCCATTAATAATTACTTCTCCCTGATCGGCACGTATCAGATCGAGCAGCAACCTGAACAGTGTTGTCTTTCCGGCACCGTTATTGCCTACCAGTCCGAAATTGACGCCTTTTTCAATGGATAAGGCGGTAATGTTTAATACAGTAGTTCCACTGTAGGATTTCTTTAAGTCGTTGATTTGTATCATCTTGATGTTTATTTTCTAAGGTTAATTTTTTTCTCTGAATCCTTCGGCCATTTGATATTTTCGGTCCTCCAGGTTGTTTTCGATCATTTTTGCAAATGCTGGCCTGAACAGCAATCCCAGCATACCTATCCCTCCCAGCGTCAACATGCCAATTTCGGGATTACCAAACCATTTAAATGGCATGTAGATCAATATGGGCAGGGCAAAAGCCGGAAGCGTTATCAACCAGTGCATGCTGCTTGTGCCCTGATAGTTGAAAGCGCTGCCTTTACTTAAAACAAGTGCCTTTTTGTTGTAGGAGGCAAAATAAAGGGATACAGGAGCCAATATGCCAATGTTGAAAAGCGCAGTGGCAGTATTGATGATCAAAATACTTTGGCCAAAATAGAGATAGGGCAGCGTAAGAAACCAGGAAATTACTACAACCGTGGATCCTGTTATCAATTTAGCCCGCACATACTGACGTTTTGGGATTCTCGAACTGATAATCAGATCCCAGTAACTGCCTTCGTTGGCAAAAGCATATTGAAGGTAATTCAGCATTAAAAAGCCCGAAATAAAAATGCCTATAAAAATCATAAAACCACCATCGCGGCTGTAATCTTCGTTGGGATAAAAAATCAGACCATACGCTAGAAATATTGGGGCCAGAAACAGGATTGATTTCGTGCGTTTATTGCGCAGATACAGTTTGATGTCCAGTAGCATAATTTCACCAATCATGCCATAGCGCTGCAAATATCCAAACTGACTTCCCGCTGCCTTGTCTGTTTTTGCTTTGCTAAGTTCTTCCAGGTACAGCTTGTTCCGTAAAAAGCGGTAATTGATAAGATAGACGAGCATAAAAGTGAAAACCGGAATGAGCCAGAGGATTTTGTTTTCCATCATAGCTGTGATGAAGTCAGCAAACAATTCGCTGTAAACATACCAGCCAAGATACTCGCCAAGAGCCAGTAAGCCAATCAAACCTAAGATCACACTCACCGTTTTGAGGTTGGTAACCATGAGTTTTTTAAGCCAAATAACCAGATAATTGATGGTGAGGTCGAAAAACATCATACCGGCCAGCCAAATCCAGGCAGCAGCGGTTCCCTCGTAATAACCAACCTGCTTAAAGGCAAAAGGTGTAAACAATATCAGACTGATTAAAGTGAAGAAGTTGAACTTTCCTTTGATCAGCATGAAGTGGATCAAAGCACTTTTTTTGATCGGTAAGCTTTGATAATGTCTTATTTCGAGGGCTGGAAGCTGTTGCATAAAAAACCGAATCACAAAACTGCCAACAAAATACCATGCAGCTAGCTGATAAAAGGAAGTCAATACTTCTGACTCTTTGGTGATTTCGTGCCAGTGGAAGGCTAGCAGCAACGAAAGCCCAATAGCTTCGGCCAGCAGAATAAAGGCTACAAAAATGAGTAGCATATTAAGCGCCAGACTTTTTTGCCAGATCGTCGATCGGCGAGCCTGTTTCATTTGATGATTGATAAACTGAAATGCAAGCATAGGTGTTGAATTGATCTGGTTGGTTTAACAAATATTATGCGGAATTTTATAAGCGTTTCACAATAAGTATTTAAAGTATAATTTCTCAGACAATACAAAAAACAAATCTGTAGAAAATCGAACAGCTGTGATCGGTTTTGAACATTACTTCAACTTAGGATTGTTTTGATGTCTGTCTTTATCCCGTTTCGTTTTTTTATCCAGGTTGGCTTGCAACGCCTCGGTGAGGTCAATGCCGGTTTGATTGGCCAGACAAATCAACACAAACAACACATCCGCCATTTCGTCGGCCAGGTTTACTGCTTCATCCGATTTTTTAAACGATTGATCGCCATAGCTGCGTGCCATGATACGTGCCACTTCGCCAACCTCTTCCATCAGCATGGCAGTGTTGGTGAGCTCGCTGAAATAACGCACACCCACTTCATTTATCCATTTATCCACCATTTGTTGAGCTTCATTAAGGGTCATAATCCGTTTGCTTTTAATGATCATATTAGATGAGGAGGTAAAATTAAAGAAATGTTTTGCAAAACAAGTTTAATAAGAGAAAAACAGACTTTAATCCTGTCGGCTGGATTAATTGATGCTGAGGAAAGTGCAGACCATGAAAATACTCACTCAGGCTTGCCAGCCGTAAAGCTGATTTCACTGATTTACGCTGATCACTAATCACTGCCCGAATCTGCAGTAGCTTAGGAGAAAACTGTCATAAGGCATTTCTGTGATGATTCAGGCATAAAATATTCTAATGATTCAGCCCACTCCGAAAAGTCAAAAATACTGCTGTTTTCTAGCTTTTTGACCTCTATCCCAAATGAGGAAAAGATAAAATTCAGCAGTTTTAGAAAGTCCCCCTTGGGAGATTTGAGGGCAAATTGAATTTTCGGAGTGGACTCTATGATTTACTATCAAAGCTGAGACACCCAAAATGCCTTACCTTTGCGCTTTTATTAAAAGCAGTTATCGTGCAGCATACTGATTCACATTTTACTTTGATTGCCAAAACAGTTTCCGGACTTGAGCCTTTGCTAGCCAACGAATTAGCAGCACTTGGTGCTACTGAAATATTGCCGCTAACCCGGGCAGTAAGCTTCAAAGCCGACAAGCGTTTGATGTATCGCGCCAACTATGAGCTACGCACTGCCTTGCGCGTGCTCAAGCCCATTCATCAATTTGTTGCCCACAACGAAAATGCTTTATACGATGGCGTTTCAAAATTTCAATGGCATGAGCTGTTTACCGTTGACCAAACTTTTGCCATTGATGCCGTGGTAAGCGGTAGTGCCTTCACCCATTCGCATTATGTGGCTCTGCGCACCAAAGACGCTATCGTTGATCAGTTCAGAGATCGCTTTGGTGCCCGGCCTTCAATCGATGTGAATAATCCTGATTTGCGTATCAGTGTGCATATTGCCGAAAATCAGGTAAGCCTGCTTCTGGATAGCTCGGGCGAATCGCTGCATAAAAGGGGATACCGTACCATGGTGGATAAGGCACCGATCAATGAAGTGCTGGCGGCCGGACTGATCTTGATGACAGGCTGGCAAGGCGATCGCAATTTTGTGGATGCCATGTGTGGTTCGGGCACTATTCCCATCGAAGCTGCCATGTTTGGCATGCAGATACCGGCCGGATATTACCGTAATTCCTATGGTTTTATGCGCTGGAAAGATTATGAGCCAGCACTGTGGGACAGCGTGAAAAGCACTGCTGATGAACAAATTCGGGAAATGGAAGGCCATATCCTGGGCTCAGATCACTCGGCCAAGGCAGTTGAGATTGCCCGTGCCAATGTGCGCAATGCTCACCTTAATCACGATATTCAAATCATCAAAAAAGATATGGAGGCTTTGGTGCCGCCCGAAGGTGGTGGCATTTTACTGATCAATCCGCCCTATGGTGAAAGGCTGGAAGAGGAAGACCTCACCGCTTTGTATAAAACGATTGGCGACAGCCTCAAAAAGCAATTCAAAGGCTATAATGCCTGGATCATCAGCAGCGATTTTCAGGCCATGAAGATGATCGGGCTGAAACCATCAGACAAGAAAACCGTTTTCAACGGACCGCTCGAATGCCGTTATATGCGTTTTGATATTTTCGAAGGCTCCTACAAACAAATGAAAACCGAAAAAGCTGAAAAGCGCAGGGAGTGAGAGTTCATTTTTGAGAGGTAGTTAGGGTCTGCTGAAAAAGTCTGTCGTATGCCAGATTCGAGGCGACAAGACAAAGATGTATCGATATAATTCGAGTCGCAGGCAACACAGAAGATGGCGTGCGACAGGCTAGCTAACACATTGTTGTTAACATTTTTAAAATCAGAATAGACTTTAACGAAGTAGCTTGATTCAACTATTACACTGTACTGCAAGGATTTTAGATGATTTCTCATAAAAACCTTGCGGAAACCACAATACAATAAATGGCAACTTAAATTATATCAATGTGTTAGGTGTTTTTCAGCAGACCCTAGTTAACAAGCTCAATCCCTTTTAGTCATAATGGCGCTGTTCAATTGGAATTTGCTTTATTTTCTTAATATTATCGATAATTTTAAGAAGCGTGAGTTTCAATTTTTCTTTTTCAGGTGGTTCACCCCAAAACATATCATCTAACTCCCAATCCTCTGCTTGTAATATTTCTTTGGTAAGTTTTTCTGCTTTATCAAGGTATTCGGTTTCATTTTTACAAATACCAGATAATAAGCCATAATGCAAAGTTAAATCATGCGTTAATTGCTCTGCCTCTCTTAAAATTCCATTATATGCTTCTCTTGATAAATCGTCTGTATCCATAGTTGTGCTTTTTTTAGTGACATTTAGACATTCCGACCTTCGACCTTCCGACATTTGACTTTCCGACCTTCGACATTCCAACCTTCGACATTCCGACCTTCGACATTCCGACCTTCGACATTCCGACCTTCGACTAATCCCCATCCTCCAACTCCTTTAATACTTTTTCCACATCCAGCTCGGTAGCCTGTAACTTGTTTCTGCAGATGCTGATCAATTTGGCGGCTCGTTTCACCTTTTCCGAAAGCTGGTCCACGCTGATCTCTCCGCCTTCGATCTCCTGAACGATCAGTTGCAGTTCTTCAAAGGCCTGGCTGTAATTGATTTCTTCTGATTTATTCATGATGTTCTGATTTTTCGTTGATAGTACTGATCAATTCGCCATCCTGCAAAATGGTTTTAAGGCTCGCACCCGTCTTCACATTTTTGATGGAGCTAACTAATTTCCCTTCACTGTAGGTGATGGAATAGCCTCTGCGGAGCACATTCGCCGGATCGAGTAGCGATACTGTTTTGGCATTAAAATCGAGCTGGGTTTTGTTATGCAGTAAAAAACCCGAAATGCTTAATTTCAATTGTTGCTGCAAAACCAAAAGTCGTTCATCTTCTTTTGAAAGTCTCCTGCGTCCCTGCTGACGGATTGAAGTATTGATATCATTTAATGCTTTATCTTCCAGCCTGCAGCGGTTCATGGTTTGCTTGTTGATGGCCTGCCACAATTCCTGAAACTGCTGTTTGTTACGCTGTATAACTTTTAGGCTTTGGGTCTTGAGTCGTTCTGCGAAATACTCCAGGTGTTTGTTTTCATCACGGGTTTTGTGTTGAACCTGCTTCAGCTTGAGGGTATAATCATTCAGGCTGTCTCTGAACATTTCAAATCTATCCAACAACATATCAGCCAGTTCCGAAGGTGTGATGGCGTTGGTATGCGCCACCATTTCGCTCACCGTTTGATTGGTGGCATGGCCTATCCCGGTTATTACCGGCAGCGGAAAAGTGGCGATGCTGTAGGCCAGTGAATAATCGTTAAAGGAAGCTAAACCCACTTCTCCGCCGCCTCCGCGGATAATGGCAACCACATCAAAATGATTTTTCAATTTGCTAATGCTATTTAGCCTCTGTTTGATCTGCTCAACAGCCTGTGGTCCTTGCAATAAGGATGGAAATAAATGATATTGTAGGCTAAAGCCTTTCATACGTGCCTGCATAATTTTTTCGAAATCGGCAAAGCCTTTGCTCGTTGATACGGAAATAATGGCGATTCGTTTGGGTAACAGAGGAATTTCCAACTGTTTATTCTGTGCGAAAACGCCCTGCTGTTGCAGCTTTAGGATGGTTTCCTGTTTTTCGCGTTCCAGATCGCCCAGCGTAAAGGAAGGGTCAATATCGTGTATCAGCAAGCTTAAACCATAATTGGCTTCAAACTGAATGCTTACTTGCATCAGCAGCAGCAGGCCGTCGCCCAAGGGCTGTTTTACCACTTGCAAAAAAAGCTTGTTGATGCGCTGGTAGTCAGCACTCCAAAAAGTGCTACGCATCTGTGCCAGCATTCGTCCGTCCTGTTTTTGCACCAGATCGGGATAGCAATGCCCGGAGCGGGGATAATGGTTTAGCTTATTCATCTCAGCCTTTAACCAAAACCTTGAGGTATAGCGCTTTTGAAGTGTAAGTTTGATGCTTTGGGCTACTTCACTCAGGCTAAAAACTTGTCTGTTGGCAATCGTTTGTGGCATAAAAAAATGGCTGAATCGCAAAATTACGATTTCCGTTTTATACTTCCAGCCTTGCTCGAAGAAAGTTCTTATGGTCTTCTGTTTTTATTTCTTCAAACTTAGCGTATCTTAGCTCCTCAAAACATTATGATTATGCTTCGTCTGTTGCTGATTACTGAAGATATTGCTGAAAGAAAGCAATTTGCTGGACTTGTATCGAAAATTAACGGGATGGAGTTGCTTCATCATGTCAAGCCAAAGGAAGGCGAAGTGATTCAAAGTATTTCAGAAAGTAAGCCTGATGTTGTTCTCATTGGTGGCTGTAAAGTACAAAAGGAGAGTTATGATTTTGTGACTGATTTAATAGCTCGTTTTGCCCATATTGCCTTCATCATCTCCTGCACCGAAAACAATTTAAAGGCTGCATTGTCGCTCATCGCTGTTGGGGCGCAGGATTATCTGATCCGCGATCATACCGATGAGTTTATTTTGGAAAAGACTATTTTGGCAGCCATTGAGCGCGAAAACCTGCGAAAAAAACTTAGCAAGGCTGTCGAGAAGGAACTTGAAGCAAGGCAGTATAGCAACAGGCTGTTGAGTAGGATGAGTCATGAAATCCGCACCCCGATGAATGCTGTGATTGGGATGGCTGAAATGCTTTGTGAAACAGAGTTAACAAGTAAACAGCGCTACTACACCCAGCTCATCCGCGAAAGTGGCAATATGCTGGTTAGTCTGTTTAACGATTTGCTGGATTATTCCAAAATTGAAAGCGGACGTGTTAAAATTCATAATCGTCCTATGCCGCTGAGGCAGAGCATGCAGGAAACCCTTGAAACGGTTTTGGGTCAGGCACTTGAGAAAAAGCTGGATATCATACTGCATATTCAGCCCGATCTGCCTCAGATGATTATTGGCGATGCACTGCGTATCAGACAGGTAGTGATGAATCTGATCGAAAATGCCATTAAGTTTACCGATGCGGGTCATGTATTGTTAAAGGTGAATGCTAATCATTCGGGCAAAGCGCCTCTTTTAGCTATCTCGGTTGAGGATACCGGTCAGGGAATCAAAGAAGATGTGCTTCCGCAATTGTTTAAGCCTTATGTGAAAGGTGAGGAGCACGAAGCAGCTCAGATTAAGGGGATTGGGCTTGGGCTGGCCATTTGCGACCATCTGGTGAAGCGTATGGATGGCGAGATAAAAGTGAGTTCGGAGCCAGGTAAAGGCACAACTTTTACAGTGCTACTTCCTTTTGTTTCGGCAGATGAAGATGAAACAACAAGCAAGCCGAGCTGCCTCGAAGGTAAAAATGTACTTTTTCTGACGCATGATAATTTGCTTGTCGATTTACTAAACGATTATTTCAGTCACTGGGGAGCAAAATTCGAGGCACGTAAGGAGGAGCAGGAAACGCCTGTCTTTACTGATGAACTGAAGGATTTTGACCTCTTGATAACAGACCTGCGTGCTAATTTCAAACTCGATCTTAAATTAGTTGACAGGGTGCGGCAAAAGCACGCGATCCCGCATATCCTGATTAAGGACCGTGAAAAAATAAACGACCAGTTGGTTGTTATTCGCAAGGATACCGTGATATTGCTGAAGCCTTTAATCATGCACGAAATGATTCAAACGGTAAAAGCTGTGCTAAATGAAGAAGCTGATGTGCTCAATCAACGTGACCATCTGCCGCCTGCCGATGAACATATGGGTGAGTATCATCCACTCGAAATACTTGTAGCAGAGGATAATGCCATTAATCAAAAGATAATTTTAAGTGTTTTAAGTCGATTTGGGTACAGTCCAAAGCTGGTCGAGAATGGTCAGATGGCACTCGATTCTGTTTTACAAAAGACCTACGATTTGATTTTGATGGATATTCAAATGCCGGTGCTGAACGGGATTGACGCAACACAGCAAATACGTGCCCGCGTTCCGGATTCTGCGCAGCCGCGCATTATTGCACTCACTGCAGATGCGCTTCAGAAAAGCCATGAAGAGTATAAACAAAAAGGCATGGATGATGTGTTGTATAAACCAGTACAAACCAAAGACTTACTTCGCGTATTAAGCGAAACGAACACCCGCCGTAAAACTACCGAACCTGAGGTGTTTTAGTCTTGATCCGGAAATTTTTCAGGTCTGCCATAAGCCGGATTATTTAAGAATTTCTCGTCATGTAAAGTTGCAATAAAAGCTTTCACATCAGCTTTTTCGGATGGCGTTAGCTGCACACCACCCCGCAACACATGATGCATAAGCGGGTCAACCTGATCAGACCATTTTACTTCGTGCGAATAAAAATCGATTACCTCATCCAATGTGGCAAAGCGCCCGTCGTGCATATAAGGACCGCTCAGGCTGATGTTGCGCAGTGTGGGGGCTTTGTAGGCTCCCTTGTGCATTGGATCGCCGGTTACTGCAAAGCGGTCGAGTGGATCATTAAAAATGGTGTCTTTGCCATTATTGTAGAATAAATGCGTGGTGAACAAGGGGTTGCCAAATCCTCCGTGGCAATGAAAACAATCGGCGCCTTCTTCGGTCGTGAAAAGGATAAAACCATTCAGTTCGCTTTGTGTAAGCTGTTCTTCGCCACGGAGATATCGATCAATCTTGGCATCGGCCGAAACGAGTGTTCTCACAAATTGCGCAATGGCCCTGGCCATATTTTTAAAAGTTATCTGATCGCTTCCAAAGGCTTTGTAAAACAACTCAGGGTAGCCATCGAGCGACTGAAACAAAGCCTTTACGCGGTTGGTGTCGCCGTGCATCTCGTCGGGTGCTATAACAGAAAGGGTTACAATATCTTCAATCTGGCGTTGGTTGGGATTTTCATTGTTATTGTAAAAGCTGCCATTCCAGCCATAGCCGCTGCTGTTCCATACCAGATTGACCAGTGGCAAAACCACATGATGGGTTTGCTGTCCGCTAAGGCCGTGGACAAAACCACCTTCAAAAACAGGATGATCTACTCCGGGCTCAAAATTGTTTTCCTGGATATGACAGCTGGAGCAGCTCATCAGCGAGTCGGGATGGGTGCGACCACTCAGCCGGCCATCGTAAAATAAATAACGTCCCAGTTCAACGCCTTCAACCGTTAGTGGATTATCCTCGGGGATATTTAATTTCGTAGGAAAAGCATACGGAATCTCCAATTCATAGGGAGTAGGCGTGTAGGCTGGCGGCGGGTCAATAATTTCTGTTTTGTCAGAACAGGCCACCAAAAAGAGCAAGAATCCTAAAAAGATTCCTGGAACGAACTTATACGTTTGACTCATTTGCCATTTCTCAGTTCAAACACCATTGGGCCATTTTGAATGCCAATTTCCATAGCGTCTTGTTGCTGCATGATGGCACCGCCCCATACATCATGGTCGTAAATTCTTTTTGCCTTGAACCATTGTTCGATGTGCATCAGTAACTCAAGTAAGGCGGTTTGATCTTGTTTTATGGTGAAGGGATGATTAAGCTCCACGGTAAAATAATTATGAATAAAGCCCATCACAGGAGGCAAAACTGAAGGTGGCTGATAGCCCGGACAATGTTCGTAGCTGTCGCTTCTGCCAAAATTGTAAAGCACTTCATTGGTTTTGTTTTCGTCGTAATATTCCTGCCCGATACCCAGATGAAAATTGAAAGGCTCTGTTTTTCCCTGCTGGTTGATCCATTTGCCGTTAAGCTTCATATAATGGTATCCTCCGCCCAGATAGGTAGGCCAAAACATATACGATTCGGGAGGATTAACAAAGCGATGGGATTGGTTTTCGGCCTTGTTGAAGCCAAAAGTAAACTTCACACCGGCATATTCACCAGCAGGAAATTGCTGTCCTGTGTTGATAGTCATGCTTTCGGGGATATCCGTATCAACGTAAAATACCGATTCATCATCCTTGTTTTTAACGAGATATTCCGTTCCGTCCTCTGCTATAAGTTTTACATTGGTGATAAACCATTGAATCTCGGTTACCATATAACGGTTGCCGGCTGCATTGGTATAAATCAGTGCATCTGTTGTTAATTCCTCATTATCAATGAGGTGGCTGATTTGAAAGGCTGTTTCGCCAAAACTTTCTTCGGTTGTATTGCTTTTCTGGCAGGAGCCGAAAGCAAAAAGCAGCAATACCGAAATGACAGGCATTAGCTTATTCATGGTGTTTGTTTTAAAATGGTTTAAAATCTGACGACCACAAAGATAACAGAGCTGCCTCAGATTGTAAAGTAAAACTGGTAATTTAGATTGCGTTTTAAATAAGCAGTTGAGGTTTCTGTGGGATGGATTGCAAAATACAACATTAGCCACGCATAGCTCCCGCGCGAATCCTTTCGCGTGGTTTGAGAGAATATTAACTTTTAAACGTTAGCCGCTCCCGCGCGAATCCCTTCGCGTGGTCAATTAAACCAAAACAATCCCTTCTAACAATCCTTTTATACCACTATAATCCCGGGCACTACTATAAATATATTCCTCTGGCCTAACAACAAATCCGGCTTCAACAGGATTATTATGAATATAGTTTAGCTTTTCTTGTATCACTTTGTTACTCCATAATTCAATTGGATGGTTGTCATGCTGCCAAAACTGAAAGTTTTTAACGTTGGATGAGCTGTCTGCTGCTTTCTTAAACTGATCCAGTAACCATGCTCTTCTTTTTTCATCCGGATTATTCATGATCGCTTCAACAATCTTTTTACTGGTGAACCTTTTAAAATCGCCTAATAACAATTCTGGCCTTATTCCATTTATGCTCCTGAAAATTAAATGAATATGATTAGTCATAATACACCAGGCAAAAATTTCCATTCCTTTGTTAAACTGACTAAAGTGTAGAGCATCAATAATTATTTTTTTGTAATCTTCTCTTTCAAAAACGTCAATCCACTTTATTACGGCAAAGCTCACGAAATAGACCCCATCGGGATTCCTGAATTTGTAATTGCGGCTCATAAAGAAGATCTTGAATATTTTAATTTATTGCCACTCAAAAGGATTCACTCTGCTCAGTAGCGTAGGGTTGTAAAAATATGAAAAATTTTAAAGAACGTATTAAAAAGCCACGCGAAAGGATTCGCGCGGCAGCCTCAACTTAATTCTGCTATAGAGCGAATCCCTTCGTACGTTTCAATTATTCTAAACATACCTTTTTGGCTTTAATCTGAAAGATTATCAGCTGGTAAACGTTAGTCGCTCCCGCGCGAATCCTTTCGCGTGGTTTGAGAGAATATTAACTTTTAAACGGTAGCCGCTCCCGCGCGAATCCTTTCGCACGGCAACTCAAGAGCAAAGCTACATTTTCCTAAACCGTATTTTTCTTAGAAGCATCAAATCTTCCTTGGTGATCAAAAATGATTTAAAAGCGGTTTTGGTAATTCTTTTAAATACCACCAATTGATAAATCACTGCTGTTGAATAAGCCAAGGATGCGCTTAAACCTGCACCAATCAATCCGTAAGCCGGAATAAGCAGTATTAATGCCGGAACCGTTACAGCCAGTCCGTTGAGCGAGGCAATCAGATTGTATCTGGGCTGCCCCGTGCCCGAAAAATAATGACTGAATATGGTGTTGGCTGCCAATGCAATAACGCCAGGAGCCAAACTGATGATCACAATTTTTATCTCACCAAATTCCTTGCTGAATACCCATTCGAATACCACTTGTGGGATGGCGATTAAAAATAAAAGTGCCAAGGCTGTTAAGCCAACTGCAAATTTCAGCAGCACAATACTCAGCCTGGCACTGGCCTGATCGTCTTTTGAATTGCTGATTTCGGAAAACTGCACCAGTGAGATGCTCTGTCCTATCAAGCGCAGGCCTTCCGAAAGTTGTACGCCCGAGTTATAAATACCCACCGAACCAATCCCGCTCAGGCTTTTCAGAAAGTAATAGCTGAGGCGCTTATTGATCATGTGGGCAATGCTCGAAAGCTGCGTCATGCTGCCATAGTTCAGGATGATTTTGGGTGTTGCTTTGGCTTTTGGGGCATTCTTATCTTTGAAAAAAGGAGCCAGCAACAGCCATCCCGCTAAGGCTGGAACAGCATAAGCCACATACAAGGCATAAACGAAAGCTTTTTCGTCTTTCAGCTGCATGAGGTAAACAAAACCAATAAAGCTCAACAATTGCAGCCCAAATTGCAAAACGAACAGGCTGTTAAAAGCTGTAATTTTCTTCTTGCCCAACAACACATTCATATTAAAGCCATGCAGCGCGTTAATCAGCGAAAGTGCCAGAATATGCATCCCATAACCTTGCGGTATGACAAGCTGATAAATCTCCGGGAAAAATGACAGCAGTCCAAAAATCAAAGCGGTGAGTGCGATCACCAGCAGCATCCAGCTGTAGGAGATTTTTATCAAACTCCTGAGGCTGTAGCGCGAGCTGAAATAGACAAGGCCACTGCCAGCCATTAGTTCTATCACCAGCAAGATGAGGGTGATGTCGAGCAGGATGATGCCGGCCGTTCCCCAGGCTGCTTTGCCCAGTTCGTTGGTAGCAATCCACAGTATCAGTATGCCGCTAAAGGCATTGAGTATGCGTGTGCCGGTTGTGCTGAGGATTTTGTGCAGCATCAGTCAGTTTTATTCAGTTTGAGTTTGAGCTGATTCCAAAAGCCGGCAAGCGTAAAGGTGAAGCGTTTACCATCGATCACAGTATAGTTTTGATTTCCATTCAGGCTGTGCAGGCCTTTATTGTAAGTAAATGCTGGTAGTGGCATGATACGTTTAACGGGCTTTTCCTCAAAATGTTGCGGGCTCAGACGAACTATTTCATTCACTTCAACAGCTCTCCCGTAATGCAAGGTGCAATCCTGCGCCGGGCGAAAAAGCTTTTCTTCAATCTGAATAAAATCCCCTGCAGGACGTGAAAACCGGATATCGGTTTTTACAGGATTATTGGCATGGGGTTCAAAAGGCCCAAAAGGACTTACCGCATGATAGCAATACAGATGCACGCTGGGCAGGTTTTTCTGCGTGAAGAACAGATACCAGTGATCCTCATAGTTAATCAATGCCGGATCAACCACGGCCATGTCTTTTAGCAGCGTTTTGACTTTTTGCAACTTGAAGGTTTTCACGTCAAAGCGATACAGGTTTAAGGCATTGGCACTATAGCTCTCTGGCAGACAATAAAGCGCATCTTCATAAACAAACATAAAAGGAAATGAGAGGTGATGCGGTTCTTCCAAAACCCTATGATAAATCCCGAAGTCCTCAGATTTAAGGGCACAGGCTAAAACTGCTTTTCCCTTGCGATAGTCATATTGTTCGAAGAAAACATAGGTTTCATTTTGAAAAGCTATCACAAAAGGATCGGCCAGATAGGAGGAAGGCGCCGGCTTTACAAACCAACGGATGTTTTTAAGATAGCTTTTAGGCTTTTCAACAAAAGCATTTATTGGTGTATTTGTTAAACCGATGTTCCAGTCTTCCTGAAAAAACAAGTCGTGAAAATGAAAACCTACGCGGCGAAAAAAGGCCGTCAGGAAATAGCGTATCATTTGCAGGTTGCCGGGTGGATGCTTGATAGCTGCCTTTGATTGCGATACTTCTGGTTCAAAATCAGGATTGAGAAGCAAATCCCTGCAGCTTTGAAGGGGCAAAAGGGCACTTTCGAAATAAAGCTGATCCAGATGGGCTGCATAGGAATGCTTGATCACCTTATAAAACTGTCTTCTCAATATCAGGCCTTTATCTAAATCCTTTGTCAGTTTTTGCAAGATAACGCCATTGTATTCGTGGCTGTGCATAAACTCCCAAAAGCCCGGCGGACCACCACGTATCAGCCTTTCATCGTCGTGATGAAACGACCAAACCCCGTAACGGGCAGCCTCCAGTATTTCGCCTTTGATGATGTTGAATCCAAAGCGTAACAAAAAATCCAGTTTTTGAGATTGGATAGTGCTGATATCAGCAGGTGAAAAATAGTTTGAAAGTCCTTTTTTCAGGGGTTTACAATACAGTTTTTCAATGGATTCAACTTCCGGACTGATATCCGTTGGGGCTTTGCTTTTAGGCTTAAAGACATACCTGTTCCATAGGCGGAACAACAAATTTTTGTAGGGATAGGAGCGCAGGCGTACAAAAAAGCCAGGTGTTGAGGTAGGAGCTTCGTCATTGATTACGATCAGTGACAGCTGAATGCCATTATCCCGCAACTGCCTGATCGTCTCTGCCTGCCAGCACTCCAATTGCAAGCTGTTGCACAGGAGTCCGAAGCGTAATTCGTTTGGCCTTTTCGCTGAAGTTTTCACCCTATTTTATGTTGTTGAGCAAAAGTAACAATCTTTGGGGATAGTACTGCTATATGGAGTGATTAGCTGTAAACAGGTTTTAGACTGTTGAAGTGATTATATTTTTCAATGATGGAAGTCTGAATAGTAATACATACTTTGTAGCCTCTATTTTGTAGTTACTTACTAATTTGAAATTAATTTAAATAGCATTGCAAAGTCTTTTAAACAGCCGAACATAGAAATTTGCCGGATTAAAAAATGAAACATCTGGCAAAGAATAATTTTGCTTTTTTAAAAAGATGTTTCTATTTTTAAAGCCGAAAACAAAGCCATGAAATCAGCCAACTCTTGCCCATTTAGTTTATATACCCCAAACAAATTGTTTGTCAGGCTAGTTGGTTGCTTAGTCAATTCGTTTTATAATATTGATATACAGGATATTACCACTAATCCAAATAAATACCGGGCGGAAGTGGCTTACAGGCCTGATCCGGCATTTTGTTGGTTGCATTCACGATCATACTCACACACTTTTATTTCGCAAACAGTTTGTGCGATATTGAACAACAAAATTTATCTTTTGGCTGGGGAAGAATAAGTTCGATCGATGACTGCCGTCAATTTTCTATTGACGGCGGATCCTTATTTTTTTTCCAATTATTATTTCCAATTAAACTTTTCAAACGATGAAAAACTTAAAATTAATCAATTTGTCTCAAAATGCATTAAGTCAAATCAAAGGTGGTGAAGAAGGTGGCGGTGGTACAGCACCAGCTTGTAGCTGCAGTTGTGATTGCGGCTCTGGTGATACTACCTATCAACAAACATATTCAAACCGTCAAAGCGCAGCAGTTACCGGCCCTAAAAACGGCCTTCAATATTGATGTTATATTCCGGTTTAAGAACCTACTATAGGTTCTAAACCGGAATTCATTATTTTACAATTTATTAGTTTTATGAAAAAACTGTATGTTTTACTAATAGGCTTGCTAGTTTCAATATCTGCAATTGCCCAAAAAAGACCTCAAACCATTATCAGTCCTTTCGTTGACACAACATTTTCAGGGTTTAAAGAGATTTATCAACTGTGGGAAAGTTATCTGGATGAACTTAATCATTACAGTGCCAGACAAAGCTACATCTTAAACAATTTTCCTGATCCTTTGCAAAAATACTGGGATCAAAAGGAGTTAGAGTTATATGATTTTCCAGATTTATTTTATTCATTTAAACGGGGATACGGAAACGTTTTCTATCCAATGGAGAAACAATACCTACTTGGCATTGTAAAAAGAGATGAATATTTGTTTGAGTTGAGATCAATGTTCATCTTTTATCCGGAGGAAATGTGGAAGGGAATCCCTTCATACATAATTACTGTCCCGGTGAAACAACAAACAGATGGGGGTTTTAAGCTTACCAATGCGTTTACGTCTCACAAATCTAAGCTACAGACAAAAAGACTCGGTTTAATCAGGTACTATTACGATCGTGACTACGAGTTCAATACAGAAAAAGCACTTGCAATGCAAACAAAAATTCAAGCCTTTAATGAGGGATTTGGTATTTTTTTTAACGACTCAATTACATATATTCTATCAGATAATATGACTGTTGCTGCTGAATGGTTTGGCGTTCAACATTTTGATATGGATTTCTTGTCTGGTTTGAGTTATTATGAAGCAAGAGCTCTTAAAACCAATAATATGGTTGTAAGTGGTGGCATTGGTGAAGATCATTTTCATGAAATAATTCATCTAATGCTTGCCAAAGTTAACATAAGTAGTATGTATCATTGGTACGAGGAAGGAATTGCAACTTATTTTGGAGGTTCATTAACTCACGAATACCCATTTCATATTAGAAGATTGAAAACGTACCTTCATGAAAATTCATGGATTGACCTCTCCGGGAGCTTGACAGGCTATTACTATGATGAGAATAACGGTATCCATTTTGGCAATCCCCCCGAAGGAACTTCATATAATCGTCAGTACTTTAATGATAAAGAAATGAAGTCAAATATTATTTATGCAATCCACGCAGCTATTGTTGATATTGCATTCAAACAGGGTGAATATGCCACAGTAAAAGATCTATTTCTCTGCAAAGCCGATAACGAGGATCAATTCTACAACTGTATTGAAGAAGTATTAAAGATAAAACGGGCTGATGTGAATACTTATTTACGTGAATTTATTAATAGAAACTACTAAATTAACTTATCTATATACTTGATAGAATGAAATATACGCTAATATTATTTGCCTATTTCTTGTCCATGGTAGTGTTTCAAACACCATTCAAGGAGGTTACACCCAGGTATATGATTGTGGTTTAGTTGGTAGTTCCAAATGCAAAGGCCTTTGTCCTGAAGAGATTGCTCCTATTGATTAAACTCACTTATTCTCCTTGCATATGAAGAATTCTAAACTACTGATTATCATCGTTTATCTGATATTGATAAGTATTATTGTGTTTGTGATAGAAACAAGAAACTTTGACAGATTGATTCAGTTTTCCATTATTTTTGGTGTTGGACTGGGATTTTATAGTGCTCATAAGCAAGGAGAAAAGTCTTTTTACTATGTTATCCTGACATTAACGGCTCTGCTTCCGGTATTGGTTTGGACTTTGTCGGGATTAATTAACCAAGAGATTCGTGGTTTACAATTTACTGCTGTTTTGTTTTTAGCTTTCTATATTCCGACAATATTTGGATATGTGCTGAACAAGTTGAGAATATCTGATGAAATTAAACATGCTATATTATTTGGAATTATTTTCACCTTCCTCTCGGCGGCAACCCGAAAGCTAAATCATGGCACTTCAGCCTCCATTACAATTCTTCTTGCTGGAATTGTTGTGACCTTTCTGAGTCCAAAATCAAAAGCTGCATCCATGAGGTTTCTTTTTGTGTTCAACAGTATTTATTTGTTATTAAATATTTTACTAGGTAGCTTTCCGGATGTCTTGCAAATGTCATTTCTTTTCTTGTGTATGGTATTTATAAGTATTATCAGCCATGTAATGCGGTTTTCAAGCTTTTCAAAAGTGAGAAAGCTTTCATGGCTTTTATCTGTCACTATGTTTATTTCAATCTTTGGATGGTTTGGACAGGAGAATTATGAAACTTGGTTTTATGCGAAACTTGACAATGAATCCATACAAAAGAAAGTTGATTATTCTTTTTTGACGACTGAAAATGTGCGCATCAGCTCATTAGATTCAACTGACAGAAAAATTATCATCCTCTTTTGGTCGGAGGCCTGTGCCAGCTGTAAAGAAGAATTTCCCTATTTTTCAGAACTTGCTGCAAAGTACGAAAACGACTCTTCTAAACTATTCTTAGCAGCGTATCTGTCATTAAAGAAGGATGATACGGCATATTATAATCAAATCACAGCGCAATCCTTTAACTTTAGCTGGGGTAGGGCAGCGAATAGTGAAATCCTCATGAAACAATTAAAAATGACAGGAGTGCCGCATCTGACAATATTTGACGAGCAAAATAACGCTATCTACAATGGCCACGTTAGCAATCGCCCCTGGATATGGGTGAACAGACCTTCGAGTTTTTTTTGATTTTTATTGTTTAGTTTTCTCTGATGCTTGTTCTATCTTCTGACAAGAATTAAAATATCAGGAAGATAATGCTGCTCTCGAAATGTAGGTTTCGACCGGTAATACGAAATCCGGAGCGAACAAGCTGAAGGAACCACGTCTCGGCGTGATCAGTATCCAGAGTAATTATTTGCACACCATAACTTCCCTTTTCCAAAACAAGCGTTCATTGATTAGAATTGATTATTTTTGAAAGATGAGCCGAAACATGAAATGAAAAAGATTTTGCAGCCACCGATTTCATCCCGGATTGGTGGGAGGTGGCTGCTGGAGGGTAAGTTTGATTTATGTAATAAAGAGATCAACACCTGGATACGATGAGATACTATTTAAGGGTTTTCTTTAGTTTCTATTCAAAAAACAAGCCAATCGCTTTACTTGCACTTGTTGGTTTAAGTTTGGGATTGTTCGGTATGTTTATCCTTTCGCTCAAATTTATCAACGAAACCAGCTACAATATGGATACGCTGGAAGGAAAGCAGATTTATCGGGTTATCACTACCAACCCAGGCGGATTCAAACAACCATTAGCACCATTTTCTTTCGGTGAAATGGTGTTGAGACAAAGTCCGTATGTTTCAACTTATTCAAGATATATCAAATTGCCCGGACATATTGGCCGGTTATACGGCCTTTCAGGCATAAGGGAAATCATTGAGGATGAGGTGTATGCCGCAGATAGTAGTTTCATTGATATATTGAATATCAAGAACCTGATTGCATCCCGGGCTTTAGAACTAAAGCCTGGACATTTACTGCTGGCTAAATCCAATGCCCTTAAATATTTCGGTTCGCACGATGTGGTGGGGGAAAGCTTTATTTTTAAACTGAAGGATAAACAACATGTTTTCGTTGTATCAGGAGTTTACGAAGATGTAGCCTGGAATAACACTTTCAGACCTGGGTTTATTTGTGATTTGAGTTTTTATATTGACGTTTTAATACAGGAATATGGATATTCCCGGGACGAACTTCTTACTTCATACACAAGCGATGATGTTGGTTACTTAATTAAAAGAGGAGGAAATACGTCAGAAAGTAATTTTGTTTGGTCGTTTAACCAATTGACCCACAATTTTTATCAGGAAAAGAGACCAACTGCCAGTGCTTTACTTCAACGCTATGAAGATATTTTTCATTATTCGGCCAGTGTTAAAAATGACTTTATAGAGAAGGGTGATGTTCAAAACCTGAAATATTATCGTATTTCGGTTCTTGTCCTTTTTCTGATAACCGCTTTCAACTACATCCTGTTACAAACCAACCTGACCGCGAAACGCCATCTTGAAATTGGCATACGCAAAGTACATGGGGCCAACCAAATAAGCCTGGCAAAACAGTTTATAGCTGAAGCCTTGTTGCTGGCATTTTTAACCATCCCGCTCATTGCACTTTATTATTTATTGTATAGCACATTTCTGGATGGCTATTTACTTCCACAAGTGCTTGTACACCAAGATAAACTATGGGAATATTTTCTTTGGCTCGGCTTATTGCTGATTGGAATTATTGCTGTTTCAACGGTCTATCTAAGTGTTTATGTTTCAGCCTTAAAACCTGTAGCTGCCATTTATGGTAGTCAAAGGCAGAACCCAAACAGAAAAATTGGCTTATTCGCCATAGTGGGTATGCAGTTTTTTGTCACACTTGTTCTTCTCACCTTTGCGCTTAACATCTATCGTCAATTGAATTACGGGTTTTCGCTGCATTCATCAGAAAAAAGCGATAATATCCTGCTTATTTACTTTGATTCCAATATTGATGATAGTGATTATGAAGCACTGAAAACAACACTTACATCACATAGCATGGTTAATTCGATGACTGGCGGCTTGGTGTTGCCTCCCTCGAACTCCAGTTCCTGGAGAGATTTTATCCCGGACAATGATTTGAATAAATCTGTAGTGTGCGAAATATACCATGTAAATGATGGATTTTTTGAAACCTATGGCTTATCTGTTGATGGCGAAGTGCTGCAATATTCGGGAGGCCTGTACCAGATTCATAGTGTTGTAATCAACAGAAAAGCGGTTGAGGCATTTGGCTTTGCAAATCCACTTGATGAGCGGATAGAAGGAAGACGTGTAGCGGGTGTTGTCGAAGATTTTCACTTTCACAGCTTACACATGGGAATAATGCCGATTATACTGTATCCAAACGAACAAATAACGAGAATTTTGGCGATCAGATTGAATGATAAAGCCTCCTCAGCAGCTTCCGCAGTAATTCGAGAAATCATTTCAGGTGTATTTCCTGGCAGGTTGTTTTCACTTCGCACGTTTAATGACGAAATTCGCGAATTGTACGCCCGGGAAATCGCTTTGAGGAATTTTATTATACTTTTTACAGTAATTATGTCAATAATTGCACTAACCGGGCTTACAGGTATAACCTTACATTATCTAAACTTAACAAGGCATAGTTTATCAATTAAGCGTGTATTTGGTGCGTCTTCCACAACAATTGTGAAGGACTTTTCAATGCACTTTGTGTTGATGATTTTTATTGCTATCGCTGTTTCTATACCATTTTCAATTGAATTAACATCCCGATTCAATGCTTCGTTCACCTATTCTGTACCCTTTTCGTATCTATTAGTCACTTTTGTTTCGGCGATTATGTTAAGCTTTATTATTTTGATTTGCTATCAGGTCCTTAGGAAAACGCTTAACAACAGTCCAATGAAATATCTGTCAGGTACGCGCTAATTAATCATTATTTCAAATACATAAAATGGAACTCATCAGAACAGTCAACCTGACAAAAGTTTATCGAACGGAAGATATCGAAACCATAGCCCTTAGCGACATCAATTTAACGATAAAGGAAGGTGAGTTTGTTGCAATTATGGGACCTTCGGGCTGCGGTAAAACTACTTTCCTTAACCTGATAGGAATGCTGGACAAGCCTTCGAAGGGAAAGTATTTCTTTTTGTCAGAAGATGTCAGCAAGGTTAATGAGAAAAGAAGATCACTATTACGAAAGGAAAATCTTGGTTTCATTTTTCAGGATTACAACTTGATTAGGGAATTGAATGTATTTGACAATGTTTGGCTGCCTTTACAGTATGTAAAAATGAATGGTGCTTCAAAAAGAGACATGGTGAGAAAGGTGCTTCATCAATTAGAGATAAGTTCACGTTCCGGCCATTTCCCAAATCAATTATCTGGTGGACAGCAGCAAAGGGTAGCCATTGCAAGGGCTTTGGTTTGTGACCCGCGACTGATCATAGCTGATGAACCAACTGGCAATCTTGATTCAGTGAATAGCACATTGGTAATGGAAATTATTGAGGAGATACACAAAACTGGAAAAACCATCATCATTGTTACACATTCAGATACAATTGCCTCCTATGCAGATCGGATTATTAGCTTAAAGGACGGAAGTGTTGTAAATCAAACATGACTCGAAATTTCAAAACGAACTCTAAATGTTAAAACTCCAACTCGATGTTTGTGGCTACAGCCGGCCTCCTTGCACATGATAGTCAGGTGCTTTGGCAGACAGCACAACCGGTGCCCAGGCTGGTGCAGTTCTGCCATTGCTGCGTTGTCCTGTGCGAATATGCCGATGGTAGCTTTTCGAACTATGTTGAATTGTGATCCGTATCCCAAATAATTATTACACACACTAACTTCCCTTTTCCAAAACAAGCGTTCATTGATTAGAAATGCTTATTTTTGAGACATGAACTGATAGCAGAAAAAAATAAAGATAGTGCAGTAATCGGCTACAAGCCACTTAACAGGCGACAGCTAAAGGGAGATAAATAATTTTTAGTTTATGGCTACAAAAAATTAGGTAAGCATTGAATGGATTTATCATTCACAATTTGCACCGAAATCATTGCTTTGTCTTAAATTAGATAAAAGGTAAAGATTAAATTTGATGTTTTGAAAAACGCCTGAGCTGAATTTATGAATCCTGAACGCATTATTTTGAAAACTAATTCATAAAAAAAATGGGCCGGCTTTTTGAGTGGAGTTTAGATTATAAATCTGTACGAGCTTGGGATAATAAGCACATGCTGCTTCAGTTAATTGTAAGGTGTATTGTTTTTTTAGTAAGTCTGAATACATTTTGCTACGCAGCAAGAAGTAATCCAAACGATGATAACAGAATTTTAAAACCAGAAAAACAATATTTGTATAAGGAATTGTTTACAGACTCCACTGGTTTTACGCGTATGTTTTATGTTTTGCTTACCACACAACCCAAACCAAAGTTTAATCAAACACTCATCAGGTACACCTATTACTTAAGTTTAGATTCACTGAATAAGAACATTGAGTACACCTGGGAGGAAACTCTTGCTACAGAAAGCAAGAAATCTTATGAAATTCACCCCCCAAGAGCAAATGAGAATGAAATTCATCAACTACTTCCATTTCCTGAGATTCGGCGAAATAAGAAGATTAATTCCAAATGGAAACAAACAATAACTGCTTTTGAGGGTTGGGACATACCAAAGCGAACTAAGATTGTTTCTTTGTATCAAATTGTAGTTGATACCACGATAATGTTTCAAGGGAATAGTACAGAATGTCGTAAAATCAAGGCCTTTTCTAAATCAAATTTAGGTAATGGACATTCAGACTTTTTGTTTCATGAAGATTATGGTTTTGTACTTATTATAAATGAGATTAATGGGATAACTACGAAGCTTGAACTTTTAAATGTATTTGAGAAACCTTAAAGATTAGCAGAGCAAATTGTTATACTCCACCCTGGTCCATATCTAAGGTCAGAATCCGGAAAAAATAATTACACACCAGAATTTCCCTCTTCCAAAACAAGCGTTCATTGATTAGAATTGATTATTTTTGAAAGATGAGCCGAAAGCTTTGTCCAAACTTCCAATGATAAGTGAAATATGAGTGGTTTTCTGCTGACTTTGATTGATAGGTTTGGATTTATTTTCAATCTTTTGCACTAACAAAATGTAAGTGCCGTTATTGGTGCAACAGCTTAATACTTAGCCCTTTCTGATCTGACCAGCCTTCGTGATCGGTGAGGCTGATAAAGAAATGATAGTCTCCCTCATCAAACAGCCCGCTGGCGTTGCCGGCTGGAATGCTGACCGATAGATTGGTTTCGTATTCCTGCAAACCCTCTGGAATAGTGTAGTCTCCGATGAGAAGGTAGGGGTTAACTGCTTCTTTTTTCGGATCGAGGGTGCAGTGAGTAACTTCGGTACTGTGCGAATGATGATCGAAATTGTTGTGTATCTCGATGCTGTATGATCCCAGCTGCACATTGTCAGAAAGTTTTAACTTCAGCAGAAATGATTGTCCAAAATAAAGGGTGTCGCAATTTATGGGGAACGCCTCTGCAAAACTTAAATCAATCACTGGTTTTTGGATGTCTGTTTCTTTATCCTTTTGGCAGGCTGATGTCAATAATAACAGTAACAATGGAAGCGATAATAATTTGATTGTTTTCATGGGATGATAATTCTTTGGGTTGTAAATATGCGATTTTTAATAAATGATTTGGATTGTGAAGTGACCTGAACAGGCACGATTGCTGCCAAAAGCGTCAGTTACTTTTACAAGTAAATAGTAATCAGCAGTTTGCCACGCCAGATCGCCTGTGATGGGCTTGGGGTCAGTGTTGTTGTCGTATTCGGCTCCTACCGTGATGCTGGCTGTAAAATTGTATGTTGTTTGCCCTTCGAAGTTATGCGAGTGAAGTAAGGTAATTGTATTTGTGGCATCGATGGCATCGTCGGATAGGTTTTGATCAGTTCGAACCAAGCCCACATACATCCCGCCAAGTGCCTGATCGTCGCTAACCATGCCGCTGATGCTGATTGTTTCGCCCTGATTGAAAACCTGATCAGCAGCAGGCGAATTGTTAATTTGTATCACTGGAAGTATATCATCCACAGGAAGTTGAATGCTGAGTTCTCTTGCTGCCACCGATTGTTGCCCCTTCTGATCGCTCACCAGGAAATGAAAATGATAGTCTCCCGTATCAGCATCCATTGGGATGGTGATGTGTTTGTGAAAAGTAGCGTTTTTAAGGCCTGAAAAGGCTTTATAGATTGTATCCATCTCCCATTCATGCTGCTGCATGAGGTAGCTACTTTGTTTCTGGTGCTCGTTTTCAGGATGAATTTCGATGGCCACTATATCGATCCTGCCTTCGGCAATTATCTCAGCTTCGATATGGAGCTCGCTTCCGGCATAGGCAATGCCGCTGTTTTCGTAGCCTAACTCAGTGAGATTTATTTGAGGTTTTGCAGTGGTTTCCTCATCCTTAAGGCAGGAGCTTAATAGCAGACTCATTGTAAGAAACATCAGGAATTGAAGATTGATCTTTTTCATGCTTTTAAGGTTTATCAGAGTTATTATTATTTGATTTTATAATCGAAAGGAATTGAAATATTAACAATAAAGTTTCTGCCGGCTTCCGGCACATTGATCAGCCGGTAATAGCTGGTGTGATTGAAATATTTTGTGTTCAGCAGGTTTTGCACCTGAAGTGTGATCGTTAAGGCTTGCTGGCCAATATTCAATGTTCCACCAAGATTCAGATTGATTAACTGAAAACCAGCTGTGCTTTCTTCGGGCGGGACGATGTGCGTTTGTTTGGAGATGATCTTATAATCCAAAGATGCGTAAGTGTTGCGCAGCGCACTACTGCTTTCGGGCTGGTATTTCAGGTTGAAAACAGCAGTGGCAGGAGGCGAAAAAGGCAAGGTGAAACCTTTTTTAGCTCCCGACAGTTGTTCAGCAAACACATACTCGCCAATCAGCCCCAGCTGAAAAGCATTTGAAATCTTGTAATGCGCATGAATCTCGGCACCATAGCGCAATACACGACTTTGCGTATAATAGAAGATCTGGTTTCCGTTTCCGTACAAGCGATCGTGTTCGGGACTGGGGTTGAGGTAGATGTAATTGGTGAAATAGCTCACAAAGGGTGTAAGGCCGATGGCAAATCGCAGGGCTTTGTATTCCAGTGAGGCATCCAGCTGGTACGATACTTCGGGCTCAAGATCAGGATCGCCAACCTCATAGCTGAAATGATGGTAGTTTACGCCATTGGCAGCCAGCTCTTTGGCTATCGGCATACGAAAGCCTTTTCCTAAATTGGATTTGAACGACCATTTCTCAGTCTGAAGTGTGTAGCCTATCGACCAGGTAAAATTGGCAAAGCTTCGGTTGAGCTTTGTTGCGCGTTGCAGATACCGCAAAAGGGTATCGCCATTTTCGATTACGGGCGAAGGAAACCAGTCGTGATACGCTGAGGTGTGGATTTCGCCATAGTCAAAGCGAATGCCTGCCATTAGTTTGCTTCGCACCGAAAAGGAGTGCCTGACGAAGAAAAAAGCACCCGATGAAAACTGCCTGAAAGCCGGGATGATAAAACCACGACCATCAATGCCGTTGTCCTGATATTCTGCGCTGACGCCTGTTTCGATATGCAGTTGCTGCGACTGGAGTGTTGCAAGCTTAAAGTTGGATGTGTAAACCAATTTATCAAACTGACGTTCGAGGTCGCGATCGAAGCTCAGACTGTCAGGGAAAATGGCTGGCATATAGCCATGATCAACATATTGGCTCCATTCCTGCCTGAAGTTGCGCTGCACACCCAAATCGAGCGAGACCATTAGCTTTTTCAGTTGAAGTGTGGAGGTGTTTAATAGTTTAAAGTGGTTCACCTCCTGATAGGGATATTGGATGTCGCGGCTTGATTTGTCGTGCAGTGCCGTGTCAACCCTGCGTGGCTCAAGGCCGTGGGCATTGGCAAAAAAGCCATTTTTGAGGCTGATATTGCTCATATAGAGCCGACTTTGAAAGCCATTTTGGATGTATCCCAGCGAGAGATGCATATTTTGTTCCTTACCTGCGGTATTGCGCAGCTGTCTGTCATGCAAAGCAGCCCTGAACGAATAGATGTCAACACTGTCAGCAGGCACTTTGAAATCACCATAATCGAGCAAGGTAAAACGTGCTGTGGCGAAGAAGTGGTTATGACGTCCGAAGAGGGAAACGGAAGTGCCTAAAAATCCTGAATTTGACTTGCCTGTCAGATCTATCGTGGCTCCTATCGTTTGATTGTCAGGTATTTTTTTGTTTTGGATATCAATAACCCCGCCAATGGCGTCGGAGCCATACCTCAGCGAGGCAGGCCCTTTGATTACTTCGGCCCGTTCCACCGCATACTGATCCACTTCAAGCCCGTGATCGGAACCCCATTGCTGGGCCTCGTGTTTGATGTTGTTTTCGACAACCACAACCCGATTAAAACTCAATCCCCTGATTACTGGCTTCGATTGTCCTGAGCCAATACCGATGGTGCTTATGCCCGGCAGACGCTCCAGCGAGTTCATCAGGCTGCCTCCCAGATGCCGCTTCAAATAATCTTCGTTTGCAATCTCAAGACTAAGCGATTCTTCTCTGTTGCGTGTTTCGGTATAGTCATCAATAATCACAACCTCATGCAGGCTGAGCGGACTCATAGAAAGCTTCACATTGTATTTCAGGTTTTCAAAAATCCGAAGGGTGTCGTTCAGCGTTTTATATCCAATGAAAGATACCGACACAAGGTATTCTCCCTTCGGAATATCTTCGATAACATAGTGTCCTCTGCCGTCAGCTGATGCGCCTGAATTTAGTGGCGATAGCAGGATGTATGCACCTGGCAGGGCTTCGTTTTTTTGATCTGTGATGCTTCCGTTGAGTGTAAAAAATTGCTGCGACTGAGCTGTTGTCAGCAGCAGGCACATGCTCATCATAAGCATGAAAAATCTACTCATGTCAGGAATTTTAGGTTTATAAATCAGTCTGGCTTACTGGTTGTCCTTTTCAGGCAACAGGCAGGGGAGGTGCACGGCTGGAATCGGCAGCCTTGTCAATGTCCTGAAACAGATCATCAGCTGATTCATTAACCGGAAGTGTTTTTGCAGCAAGGTAAACAACAAGTGCCGGCAAAATGGGCAGTTCGTTGTTGGCGAATTGAAATTGACAAACAGGACAGATTTCGGCCTGAGGGTTAAGTGTTGTGAAGTCTGTATCATGCCCAACGGCATGGGGTATATTGCAAAGCTTTTGATCCGTATGCCCGCATTGGCCCTTGAGGTGACTGAGTGGATGCAAGGATTGAAACATCAGCGGAAAGAAGAAAATTCCGATGAGGAGCAGAGCTATATGTTTGCGGATGATTTGCATGGGCATCAGGTAGTTTTGCAATCAGCGCAGATACCTTTGATGAGTACTTCCGTTTGTGTGCCATCAAAACCTTCGGGAAGCCGAAAATCCTTTACAGGCACATCTTCCATACATTTAACGGTGTGGCAGGTGTTGCAGTAAAAGTGTGCGTGTTGTATTTTGTGCGTAACGCTGTTGTCCAGTGCATATTTCACCAGCTGATTATCCACAACAATTTTATGAATGATGTGATGCTCTTCCAGCGTTTTGAAAGAGCGGTAAAAGGTAGTTCGATCATAGTTGCCCGTCAACCGATCTCTGATCTCCTGTTCCGACAATGCCTGATCGGCCTGCATCACAACTTCGATAATGCCTTCGCGACAACTTGTGCGTTTTAACTGATGTGTTGTTAAGATATCAACCGCTTTCATGAATGCAAGAGTATTGTAAATGCAACAAGGTTGCAAAAGTAAAACCTTTATTCATTCAGTTGATGGCAGAGGGAAGTTTTATTGTTATTTTTTCTTAAGCTCAGGAGGTAAATGGTTGTTGTTGTTTTTGTGTTTGTTGTTTTCATTGTTTTGTAACAGGAAAAACTAACGAAAATGCCGGTATCAAGCCTGATCGGGCTAAAAGCCAAGAGCCAAAAGCTAACAGCCAAGTAAAAAGAGCCAAGGCAAAAGAGCCAAGTGGTGAAAAATGAAAAATGAAGCCTGCCTGCTGCAGGCAGGAATGAAGAATGAAAAATGGGAAGCAGTTTATTAGAAGATGTTTTTTTTGATTGCGAAGACGGGCTAATAGCTCCCGCTTAGCGGGACAAGTAGCCAAAAGCTAACGGCCAAAGAAAAAGAGCCAAGTTGAATAAAGTAGTATCGGGAAGCTTTTTATTAGGAGATATTTTTTTTGATTGCTGATACGAGCCAACGCCAACGCCAATAGCCATAAAAAAAGAAGCAGGAGTGTGAGCAAGAGTATTGAGGACAGTGGGTAATGAAAAATGATTGTGCTGATTAAGTTTAAACAAGCCAACGCCCCCGCTTGGCAGGGCCAAAGCCAATAGCCATAAAAAAGAAGCAAGAGTGTGAGCAAGAGTATTGAGGACAGTGGGTAATGAAAAATGATTGTGCTGCTTAAGTCAAAACGAGCCAACGCCCCCGCTTGGCGGGGCCAACGCCAACGCCATAAAAAAGAAGCAAGAGTTTGAGCAAGAGTATTGAGGACAGTGGGTAATGAAAAATGAATGTGCTGATTAAGTTAAAACGAGCCAACGCCCCCGCTTGGCGGGGCCAATGCCAATAGCCATAAATAAAGAAGTTTGAGCAAGAGTATTGAGGACATTGGGTAATGAAAAATGATTGTGCTGCTTAAGTCAAAATTAGCTAAAGCCCCCGCTTGGCGGGGCCAATGCCAATAGCCATAAATAAAGAAGTTTGAGCAAGAGTATTGAGGACATTGGGTAATGAAAAATGATTGTGCTGCTTAAGTCAAAATTAGCTAAAGCCAACGCCAACGCCAACGCCATAAAAAAGAAGCAAGAGTTTGAGCAAGAGTATTGAGGACAGTGGGTAATGAAAAGTGATTGTGCTGCTTAAGTCAAAATTAGCTAAAGCCCCCGCTTGGCGTCGCCAATGCCAATAGCCAAAGAAAAAGAGCCAAGTTGAATTAAGTAGTATCGGGAAGCTGTTTATTAGGAGATGTTTTTTTTGATTGCTGAAACGGGCTAATAGCCAACAGCCAACAGCCAACAGCTATATTTAAAACTTCCGCTTGCTGTGTTTGCGGACGAGTTCCAATGGATCGGGCAGATCGCTGGGGGCTGGTTTTGGGATGGGATGTTTTTCGCGGTAAGATTGCATGGTATGCACAGATCGTGGATAAAGTAAACCTTCGGTTTCCAGATATTCATGCAGTAGCTTGGCTACATACCGTTCTTTTGTTTCTTCGTTTTTGATTTTCATTGCTGACAAAGTCAGAAGTGGTTACTGTGTTGACGCTACGAAAGTACATAAATTCTGAACAATTGTACAATGAAATTGTAAGACCTAGCCTTTTTGTTTATAGAAGGCCCGGGTTAAACGAGTGATTAGTCGCATTTTATGCTTTCTAACATTAGACTCTGAGGTTTTGAAGATAGCAGCCACCTGTTTGATAATTTCAGGAAAATGTTTTCTTTTATTGGCGATTGGGTCGGCCATCATAATCATAAAGTCTCTGTCGGTTTTACTAAAGGTATTCATTGCCTTGTGAAGCCTTTTAAATGCGTTTTCTTTTTCGATAGGATCAACTGGTATGCGCGAATCTTCATCCTTTTCTATCTGATAGTTTAGTACGATTTGCTGGTCAATTTTATAGTGATTCGATTCGAGCTTTACTTCCCTGCCCGACCATTTATCTTTGAGCATTAGTTTGAATAATGAGTGTGCCTGATTGCCCATATCTATTAGAATAGCAGCCCTTATCTTATTTTTATCGCGCAGATTTTTAATGGCATAAATGAAGGATTCCGGTCTGTCGAAAATGTGTATAATAAGTTGGGCATAGAGCGAATAAGTCAGCTTTTTTTGCGTGTCGTTTGTGTAGGGTGCTGTTATGATGTTACAAGCTTCGTAAATATCATCCTTATAACGACTAATAAATTCCTGGTAGGCATGTTCGGCTTGTTGACGCTCATTTGAGGCAATCATTTCCAGCAACTGGCGATCGCTTAGCGGGGAAGTTTTCAAGTGGTCTTTTTCTGTAGTCATTTCAAATACTATTTATTAAATCTTCAGTTGCATTAAGTAAATGAGCGCCTGAATTTTATATATCGCAAAAATAAGAAATCAGTGTATTAGAATTTATGTGTTTTATGAAGGGATTTATTAACAATCAGTTAATAAAAATTACTCTGCCTCACAAGTAGTTGAAATTTAAGTATATACACACCATCATTTGTTAAAAAAAATCTTCGACATACCCCAATTAGTTATTCAATGCTTGAGCACACTCCAAAAAGTCAATTTGTTCCTAAATCCCCCAAGGGGGACTTTCTTAAACTGCTGAATTTTAGCTTTCCCCCTTTAGGGACAGGGGTCAAAAAGCTAAAATTCAGCTGTTTTTTGACTGTTCGGACCGGGCTCATGCTTGGTTTTTGCAAATAATTCACCTCAATAGTGTTGATAACTTTTTGCCTGGGGCAATATTTTTCCATCATTGCATTTCTGATTGCAAATTATTTAGGGTCTGCTGAAAAAGTCTGTCGTATGCCAGATTCGAGGCGACAGGACGAAGATGTATCGATATACTTCGAGTCGCAGGCAACACAGAAGATGGCGTGCGACTGGCTAGTCAACACATTGTTGTTAACATTTTTAAAATCAGAATAGGCTTTAACGAAGTAGCTTGATTCAAATATTACACTGTACTGCAAGGATTTTAGATGATTTCTCATAAAAACCTTACGGAAACCACAATACAATAAATGGCAACTTAAATTATATCAATGTGTTAGGTGTTTTTCAGCAGACCCTATTTAACTTGAATGAATTGTATTGGTGATATTTCAACAAAGCATAATACAGGAATTTTTGCAGGTCGAATTCATTGTAGCCATTAGAGCTTTCAGTTTGAATATGGCACTTCTGTATTGCGACATTGTTTTACGGCTTTGGATTGATGCAAGACATGATTTGCTTACTGATGGGCAGAGTTTTGCTTGCTCGAAATCATTTAAGAGTCATACAAGGTAAATACAATATTGTAATAGTCAGTGCCTAATCCTGAATTGATGTATCGATGTGGTACTGCTCCGTTTTAGCCAGCTACTTGTATGATAATTCCGTTGCAGCACCATATTTTGCGCTTGCATTTCCGGTTTTGGGAATGCTTTGTTGTATGATGCAATTGCAGCACTGTATCATGGCTTTACATCATTGTATGCTGTGTTTACAGTCGTAATTTATGGCTTTGCAGTCTTGTATTTTGCATTTACACCGACGTATTGTCAGCTTGTCTATTTGTATTTTAACATTGCACTGTTATCTCTTGGGTTTGCATGACTTTGTCGGGCATTTACATACTTGTTCTTGGCCTAAACATGTACCGTATGTGGAATAATCCCAAGTTGGGAACAGCTGAGAAGCAGGATTGATAAGACCAATGTGAAATATGAAGAAGTGCACTTACTTGGCAGGTATCGCCCTTACTTGTCAGATTACAGCCAGCGTACCACATTAAACCCGTTTTTGTTTTGCTTTTTAAAAAACATATCTTATTTTTGATGCACTTAAACTGCTGCCAGGCAGTCGCTTGTTTTTTTTGTCGGGTAGGCCAGAGCTGGTTTGCTACCCAAGGTCGCATTTTAGCCAGGATGGAGCAGGCGGATGAAATGTGCACCAATGCTTAGTGCATAGGGTGTTGAATTTTAGATGAGTTAGTGTGAGCTGTGAAAAAATAATCTGAATATGATTAAGGAAAATGACAGTAGAAAGTCAACGGAAATATTTTCTATCTTTGACAAAATTGTCCAAACAGATTAGTCAAATGACAAAAGAAACTTTTGGTGAATATGTTAGAAGATTAAGAGAAGAAAGAAATCTTCCACTTAGAAAAGTTGCAGCCCAACTTGACGTTGATACTTCTACTCTTAGCAAGGTTGAACGTGGAGAAAGACCAATGTCAATTGATTATTTGAAGCCATTAAGCCAAATTCTAAAAATCGATTACAAAGAACTCCAAGTTCGGTTCTTAGCTGACAGTATAAATGCAAATTATGGAAAATTAGAGTATTTAGCCGATGGGCTGGGTGAAGTCATTAACCAAATAAAAAAGAATAAGAAGTAATGCCAACTAAATTTTTTACAAATCAAAACGATAATAGCTTACTCAAAAAGTTTGAGGGTGTATTTACAAATATTGAAAGTATCAGACATTTTGATGCTTTAGTTGGCTATTTCAGGACTTCTGGTTATTTTAAAGTACGTGCTTTTCTCGACAAAATTCCTAAAATCAGAATTCTGGTAGGTATCAATGTTGACCAACTAATTAAGAAATATCACGACAAAGGACAACTCTATCTTGAAAATCCGGATGAAACAAAAGAGGACTTCCTCGATGAAATCATAAAAAATATTCAGGAAGCCAACTACGATGAAGTTACAGAAAAAGGAATCCTGCAATTCATTGACGATTTGGTTAGTGGTAAAATAGAACTTAGGGCTCATCCAAAAAAGAAAATTCATGCAAAGGTTTATATATTTAGACCAGCAACATTCAACGAATATGCACCTTGCGAAGTAATTACCGGCTCATCTAATCTGACCGATGCCGGACTTGGTGCAAATCCTGAATCAAATTATGAGTTTAATGTTAGTTTGCGGGAATACGAAGATGTAAAATTTGCTACCGAAGAATTTGAAAGGCTTTGGGCTGAATCTGTTCCCATTTTGCAGGCAGAAGCTGAAAGAATCAAGAACCAGACGTATTTGCGTGATGACTTTATTCCGTTTGAGTTATATATCAAAATGTTAATTGAATATTTTGGTAAACGAGTAGATTACGACCCATACAATATTGACCTGCTTTTACCCCCAAAATACATACGCTTAAAATACCAATCGGATGCTGCCAATCAGGGTTATGCAATTATGATGAAGCATAATGGTTTTGTTTTGGCTGATGTGGTTGGTTTAGGGAAGACGATTATTGCTTGTATGATTATTAAAAAATTCATTTATGAAAATGGCACTCATACAAAAATTTTAGTTGTTGTTCCCCCTGCAATTGAAGATAGCTGGAGACGGACAGTAAAAGATTTTGAATTGGATAATCATTTTACATTCATTACTCTTGGAAGCTTACATAAGATACTTGACAGAAACAATTATTCTTATCCGAATCCTGAGGAAATTGATTTAATTGCAGTTGACGAATCTCATAAATTCAGAAATGATTACACCGAAATGTATTTGGCTTTGCAGGAAATATGCAAAATGCCACGTTCAAGAGCTGCCGAAAATGGAGATTCACGAAAGAAAGTAATTTTAATTTCTGCAACGCCTTTGAATAACCGCCCACAGGATATTGAGAACCAACTTTATCTTTTTCAGGACAGAAGAAACAGCACGCTTGAAAACATCAGAAATTTACAGGAATATTTCAAACCTATAAATGAGCAGTATAAAAAACTGGCTTACGAGAAAAAACTGAATATCAAAAAACTGAAAGCACTATTCCAGAAATTACGAGATGATGTGGTGGAGCCACTTGTAATTCGCAGAACAAGGACAGATATAGAGAGCAACAAAGAATACTTGGAAGATTTGGAAATTCAGGGAATTAAATTTCCTAAAGTTGGCGATCCGATTGCCCTTTACTATGAATTGGATAAAAAACTAAGTGAACTCTTTTTCGATACAGTTTCACTCATTACCAACCTTGATGAAGAAGGGAATAAAATTGATGGTTTAGGATATTACCGCTACCGTGCCATTGAGTTTCTTGCTAAAGAGGAAGACAAGAAAATGTATGGTAACGTTGAATCCATATCAGGCAGGTTATCCGCAATTATGAAAACGCTTTTGGTGAAACGACTTGAAAGCAGTTTTTATGCTTTTACTCAATCATTGTCAAGATTTCAGAAGGCCATTGATAATATGTTGGGAATGTTTGATAAAAACCGGGTTTTTATTGCACCTGATTTGGATATCAACAAGTTGCTCGAAGAAGGCTTAAGTTATGATGAAATTGAAGCTAAAATCAATGAAAAAGGCGGAAATAATAAAGAGTATAAAAAAGATGCTTTTGATAAAAAATTTGTTGCCTTACTCAAGCAGGATAAAGAAAAAGTGGATGATTTAATTGAACGCTGGAGCAAAGTAAAGAAAGACCCAAAACTGATAGAGTTTGCAAAGCAAATACAGGAGGAATTTTTTAAACCAAACCAGAATATCAGTGGCAAACTGATAATTTTTTCCGAATCAAAAGAAACAGCAGAAGAACTTACAGTAAAACTTTCAAAGATTACCAAGAAAAAGGTGCTTACCGTAAGTGCCGAAAACAGAAAATATGTTGAGAATACAATCCGTGACAATTTTGATGCGAATCTTGAAGAGGAAAAATGGAAGAACGATTACGATATTATCATTACCACTGAAGTACTGGCCGAAGGCATAAACCTGCACCGAAGCAATGTAATAGTAAACTATGATGTTCCATGGAACTCTACCCGTTTAATGCAACGCATCGGTCGTGTTAACCGTATCGGTTCAAGAGCCGACAGAATCTATGTTTACAACTATTATCCGTCTGCCCATGGAGATGCTCAAATTCATTTGGTAAACAACGCCTTGCGTAAACTACAGGCATTTCATACAGCTTTTGGTGAAGATAACAAGGTATTCTCTATTCTTGAAGAAAAAGGGGAAGGTGCTTTGTTCGGAAATAAAATTCAAAAAGAAGAAAGCGAAATACTTAAGTATCTGAATGAATTAAGAGATTTCCGAAAGAAGCATCCAAAGATATTTAATGATATTTCCAAAATTCCAAACAAAGCAAGGTGCGGCAGAAAACTGCCTGACAGTAAACAACTGACTTTGCTCGACACTGAAACAGGAGAGATAAATTACCCCTTGCAGAATACATCACTGTCATATCTGAAAAGTGAAAATCATCCCGGTATTTTCTGTCTGATTACACCGGAAATGAATATTATTGAAATGAACTTTTTACAGGCAGTCAAGCTGTTTAAAGCTCCAGATACAGAGAAAGCAATTTCTTTGCATGATTTGCACCATAAACAAACTTTAGCAGGTCTTGAATATTTTAAATCGGAAAAAAATCAGGAAAATGTTCAAACTGTTTCCCGAAAAAACTTAAGTCCGGCAGAAAACAAAGCCATTTCAAACATTAATGCGTTAGTAAAAATTGCACCCACCAAACAAAAACGAATGGCATTAATTCGTGCTTTAGATATTATCAAAAAAGGGGTTCTACTACCATTTTCGTGGGTAAAGGGAAAGACCACCGTGAAAAAACAAGATGGCACTTCTGAAATTTTCAAATCTTCTATATCCTTTAGCGATGAACTTAATTTCCTGAATTTTTCCGTTTAA